>Ga0209488_10000073_pt1 | contig 70167 bp, 56 predicted proteins | sample Rivendell_Oct201_8_FD_188349 | JGI IMG/M metagenome (GOLD analysis project Ga0209488, IMG submission 188349) | Vadose zone soil microbial communities from the Eel River Critical Zone Observatory, Northern California, USA -... | ecosystem: Environmental > Terrestrial > Soil > Vadose zone >...
TCGTCGACGATGTCGTCGGCGTGGTGCCGTTTGTTGTGTAGTAGATGGTGGCGCCGCTGGTGCTATCGCTGATGGTCACCGTCTGTGTTGTCGTGTACGTCCCAGCCACCGGACTGAAGGTCGGTGTCGCTGCCGCTGTTCCGGCCGCCGATGACGTCAGGGTCCAGCCAATGATCTCCTGGATCGCGGTGTAGCCGCCGGTCCCGCCGGTAAACCCAACATACGCCGTGTTCGCGCCTACCGTTCCCGGTATGTTGATCGGCCACGTGTGCGTGAACGTCGCATTCGTCGTAGCGTCCGTGATACTCATCGTCAGGTTGGTTCCGTCGTAACTCATCTGCACATTAAATACATCCGTTGAGTGCAGATTCACGCCTGAACTAGTCATGTCGATCGCCGGCGTCATTGGCGCGGCGCCGTTCACATACAGCCCAGTCGAATCGGCTCCCTCGCCATTGTTGCTGTAGAGATCGAACTTCACGGCCATGCTGTTCGGAATTCCGGATCCGTTTGCCGATCCATAGCCCAAACTTCCTCCGGATGATCCTATCGCGGTGCTCGATCCACCTTGGATCACGAACGCCAATCCGTCCGCCGGCGGAGCGGTCCCTCCCGTAATCTGAAAACTGAAGTTGGTCGTGAATTGCTGTATGTTGACCGTCGAGTTGTACCAGGCACTCGCCGCTTCGCTGGTTCCACCGTCGGTCAAGCGCAAGCGCGTGCCGTTCAATTTTGCACTGCCGTTTAGAGCCATCGCTCCTGGCGTGAATCCGCTGCCCAGGCTTATTACCGTGGTTCCAGTTGTGATCGTATAAGCCGCGCTTCCGACCGCGCTCTGCGTGAAGCCGGTCGCCACCGCAATCGCCTGGACCGTCTGGGTGCTGCTTACGCTGATCGGCGCGGTGTACTGCGTTGATGATGTCGTCGGGGTGGTGCCGTTTGTCGTGTAGTAGATCGTGGCGCCACTGGTGCTGTCGCTGATGGTCACCGTTTGTGCGGTTGCGTAAGTCCCCGCTGCTGGACTAAACGTTGGTGTCGAAGCTACTGGGGTTCCGCTACTGCCGGACGCATACGTCCAGGTCTGAATATTCTGGATTGCGGTATTTCCGCCGGTTGCGCCCGTGAACCCAATAAAGGCCACAACATCGCCAACGGTGGTGGGGATATCCACTGGCCAGCTGGTGCTGAAAGCGGCATTGGTGGTGGTATCGGTGAGCCTCAACGCCAAAGTGGTTCCGTCATACGTCAGATGCGCATGAAACGGGTGTCCGCTGTGGAGATCCACGCCGGAGTTCGACATATCAACGGCTGGCGATGTCGGTGACGCTCCATTTAGGTAAAGTCCCGTAGAATCGAATCCTTCGCCATCGTTGCTGTAAAGGTCAAACTTAACCGCAACGCTGCTGGGAATTCCGGCAAAACCCAAACCTGATCCCGACAATCCCAATGCGGTTGAATTGTTTCCTTGCATCGTAAACGTGAAACCGTCCGCTGTGGGGTTGGTGCCCGGCGTAACCTGAAATGTGAAATCGGTCACGAAGGAGTCAATTTTTGCCTCTACTTGATACCATGCCGCAGCCGCTTCACCACCGGCGCCGTCTGTCAGTTCCAGTGAAGATCCGTTCAATTTTGCCGAGCCCAGAAGGTTCATGCCGCCGGCAGCAAAGCCATTCGCGAAGCTGATGCTAGTAACTCCACCGAGGTCGATGGTGTACAAACCACTCGCGACCGGGCTGTTGGATAAGCCACTGGCAACCGCGATTGCCGAAAGTGTTTCTGTAGTTCCAACTGAGACTGGTCCGGTGTATTTCGCGCTGCTAGTTGTCGGCTTGGTGCCGTCAGTCGTGTAATAAATCGTGGCGTTCGGAGTGGTAGTGCTAATTGCGACTGCTTGCACCGACCCGTAGCTGCCAGGCGGCGGATTGAAAACAGGCATGGTGGCCTGAGTGGTGAGAGTGTAAGTCGCACTCGCCTCGGGGCTTTGCAGCAGTCCGGTCCCCGCGGCAATCGCGTTCACGGTGCTGGTGGTGGTAAGCGTGAATGGAGCGGAATATTTCGTAGACGCCGTGGTGGGGGGCGTGCCGTCGGTTGTGTAATAGATTGAGGCGCCCGATGTGGAATCTGTGATGGTGACCTGGATGGAAGGATTGAACGATTGGCTGGCCGGGCTGATCGCGGGAGTCGCAGCCTGTGTCGCTCCGCCTAAGAGGCCGAACACGCTGAACTGCGACTCGGAACCCACATAGACTTTGCCATTGGCAACCGTCGGAACAATGAATTTGACAGAGTTCCCCGGATTATCACGCGTGAAATTAGACTCGTTTCCAACCGATCCGCTGGAATATAAGAGTTTGGCGACGTTGGTTGCGTCATGCGCGTACAGAATTGCACGTCCTTGGGTCTGCGCGTTGTCGGTTACGAGACTCCAAACTATGCCGTTGGTTGTGCCGTTGGCCGAGACACTAGGAGTGGGGCTGTAAGTACCGCCATTCGGCGCGGCCCCTTGAGATGACGTGGAAGTGGGATTCGCGGAGAGTACGCCATTCGCGAATGAGAAGGCCTTGAGGAAATCTCCCTGGCCCCAAACGTATACATTCCCGTTCCAATAAGCGGGCGCGCCCCATACTCCTCCGACTTTAGCCGCCTCGCCCGGATCGGTGGTGTTGTTGGGATTGTAACCGCCCAAATTTTCTCGATTTAAAAGGTAGATAATGCCCGATTTTCCAACCTGAACCAGGCTGGGAGCTGGCAATAGGACGGTGCCGCCAGAACCCTGATCTTCATCCGCATTATTCAGGTTAGCTTGATTATGGGGAGTGAACGCGTCACCAACCACGGTCCCATTCGAGTTCATGGTTGGCACGCCGTTGTTCAAATCCAGCTTGAGGATCGAATCGCCGTAGTCTGCGCTGTTGGTATAGTTAGGCGCGACGGCATCGTAGGTTCCATTTCCCGTCGCGACAAAAATCCGTCCGTAAGGCTTACCTGCGGGCACGTCCGCAGCAGGACTCGAACCGCCACCCCAAAGACCTGAGCCAAGCGAATTCGGTGAGGAGCACCACGCCCCTGTCCGGTTCAGCGTAGTTGCGTTATAGGCAAGCACCCATCCATGCCACGGTCCGTTGTCGCAATGGGAACCAGTGGTGACATACACAATGCCGTTCACAAGGAGAAGGCTGGCGCGACTGTGCTGCCACTTAGGATCCCAGTTCAGAACTCCCCCCGAACTTCCACTTCCATTCCCCGAAACGGAGCCTGATAAGGCTACCGGTCCGCCGAATTTCTCTTGGCCGGTGGTTATATCTAGAGCATGCAGGCGCTGTATGAAGGTGGTGTCGTTTACAGTGGTTTTGGCGACGACATAGAGCGTGTTTGTCGTCAAATCGATGACCGGAGTGGCGGTAACGCCGATCTCAGGGAAGAGATCTCCGCAGGAGAGATCATTGTTGGGAACGGTTTTCTCGCCAGAACCAATGAGTGAAACCGACCATAGCGGATTGCCATTGGCTCCGACGTCACTATCCGCATCGAACGCGTACACGGTATCGTGCTCGGTCGCGACAAAAGCTACATTGTGTGTAGTACCAGCCTGCGCCGTTCCCGTCCCCAGCGTCACTCCGGCCACATATAAGGGCTGTGCGTAGACCCATCCATCAACGGGATAGGAAAAAAGCTTGCCAAAGGAGTTGATGTTCACATTGGTCGGGGTCAGGATGGTTTCATGGGTGTTGGCGCCGGTCCGCGAAATGTCGTTGTGATGTGTCGTAACGCTCGTCTGCGCTTGCGCCGTTGGCAAACCCAAGAAAACGGCAAGGCAAAAGGCCATTAGCGCAAGAACCGGGACTCCCGGCAAACTGATGGAACTGCCACGCTGCACGGACTTGCCGCAAAGGGTCGAACACATATTCGTGATTCTCCGGACGAGGGCTACTTGCATGTCTACGAACAAAGTCCGCTCCCACTAAAAGAGGTCGATAAATTCAAATTGATGAAAAACCCCGGGCACCACTGCAACTATCGCGATTATAGCGACTGCACGGATACAAACGTAAGGACCCAGTCGGACTAGCGCGATGCAACTTTTGCTCCAGTACGCCTAGTCCTGCCGTTGCGGACGCCTTGCTCCAAGTTTGCTGCACGAACTGGACCACTACCTGCCAGTCCGTTTCAAATATTCATTAATCTCAAATTCGGAACCGCCCGCTTGGCAGGGCCCTTCTCGACGGTACACACAAATGCCATCCTGGCAGCTCGACGCTCTGTAGCCAGCGAGTGCTACAGCGTTGGACTGCGGCGCAACCAGTCTGTTGAACGATTGCCAGATTGCAGTTCCATCGTCAGAACTGGGAAGAAAAAAAATCGGAATCGGGCGGTGTAGATAAGTATAGCCGCCAGTGTCCCACCAATTGACGTTGAGCATCGCAAGACCGCAAGCGTCTTGATCTGTACTCAACCGACTGAAGGCGCGAAGGCCGCCCCGGGCTTTTTGCCAGCGCGGAAATTGACTCGCGAGCGCCAATGAACAGAGCAAGACAACACTGGCGGCAATGAGAAAAGTATTTTGCGGCGAAAGGCCCCACTGCATTTTTCGCTCAATAAACTGCAGAAAATCAATCTGGCCAATGGCTGCCAAGACCAGCAAAATGGGCAGTACCGGGTAGATGTAGCGAAATTCCTTGTGGGCGATCATGCAGTGAGGCAATAAAACAGCCGAGCTAACCCAAGCAAGGATTGGCGAGCGGCGCACGCCAATCAGTGCGAACAGCGCCAGCGGTCCCGTGTGAACAAACAGCGAAACGAAATAGTAGTACCAAGGCAGTGTCCCAAAACCGGCGGCCTTGTGATTCACAATATTTTCTCTGAAGTAGGCCCAGTAGGAATAGAAAGGGAAAGACCAGGTCAGGGCGTCCACAATGCCAAAAATGGCCACCACGGCGACCACGGCGGCGCCAACGGGAAGCACACGGGCTTTCCAATTCCGCGACATGATCCAGAGTCCGGCGACCAAGACCGCAGGAGCATATTGGATGCGAAGACAGGCAGTTAATCCTAAAAGCAGACCAATGAGGATTAATCGGCATTTATTTTCCACTTTTGCATCTGATGGCAAGGAACCCAAATAAATTGCCGGTAGGAAAAGGTTTCCGGCAAGGAGTTCGTTGAGGGCGCGCGGACCAAAATTGACCAGCTCAAACCAAATCGCCGTGCTGAATGCCGCCAGGGCAGCGTACCGGATTCCGAAGTACGTCTCACACCAAGAAAAAGCGAACCACACCACGGTTAGCGAGATCAACGCGAAAAAAAGGGCTGTCCCGAAAACGTATCCGGAAGAGCCGGGACCAATCCATGCGGTGCTCTTCATTATGGCAGCGATTAGCGCCGGCAGGATCCATGACCGAACGCCAAGACGATACTCCCAGGTGACTATTCCCGGGCCATAGGCGAGTCGATGTGCCGGTTCCTGGCTTTGAAAGATCTCGTCCGCCCAGTAGATGCTGGGCGAGAAGTGAAAGAAGAGCAAGCGAAGTAACAAGGCCAGCGCCAGAACCGCTAACAGCGCGACAATTTTTTCTTTTGCAGTGAACTCCCGGTCAGATGAGCGCTGGCGAATCGGACTTTCTTGGTTAGCTTGAGTGACCACTGCAGTCGTCAAACTGCTATCCACCGCCTCGGTCATTTGCGTAGAATTCCTGCGATTAACCATGAAAGTTACACCCGACACCAGAAGCTTCAGCGAAGCTTGGCGATTTGAACCGTAATTCCCAGTCAAGAACAGCGCCTAGAAAGGCCCATGTGATGGAAAAGAGGCGGAATTGACTGTCGATCAATTTTCCAACAGCAAGCAATAATGCCCCTTCTGGAGAAGACCTCTCGTAAATAGTGTCCATAACGAGAGCAACTGCGCAATCAACGGGAGAATGTATATACCACATGAGCCGCGGGTATTTTCCAGTATGGCAGCTCAATTAGGCCTGCAATGGCCGCAATGGCACGGCCGGTGCGCTGACCAACACGAAATTTAGAATGGATGTTTGCGGGTCTCCCCGACACGCCAGCCTACTCTGAGCGAATTCATTTGCTGCACGGATTGATTCGACAGGGGTTAAGAGGGTGCACTGGTTCGCAAATCTGAAACCACCTTCTTATCGCCGTTTGACACGCTTCCGCGAAATCCGCGAAGAAGCTCCAGGTACAAATCTTTTTGCCCAGCGACAAAGAGCAGCACCGAAAAGTATGCGATGAAGAGAACGGCGTTTTCCAAGCAGAGTCTGGGAAGTGGCAGCAGAGCAACGCCGAGGTGACCCTTCACGAAAAAGGCGAGAATCGCGGCCGGTGCAATCGCGGCCAGAGGACGCGCCACGGTAAGCAAGACATCGCCGACTGAAACCATGGTGCCGTGCACGCACCATACGATGACCGGGAAGATCCAAAGTATCATGACTGCGGAGTAAGCGAATGCTACACCGGCCGGCCCGTACGGCAGTCCAATGAGGTAACTTAGGATCATCAGAGGTCCGATGACCAGAGCGATTTTCAGGCCGCGTCCCACGAATCCAATGGAATTAAGCAGCCATCCCAATGGATTGGCTATCGCAAAAACCATCATGGTCGGAGCCAACAAACGAAAGATCTTTGCAGTCGCAGTCCATCTTGGCCCAAGTAAAACGAAAACCAGGTCATCGGCAAAGAGAGCGCAGGCAACTGTGATAGGAAGCGTCAGAGCCAACACCAGCGAGTAGCCTTTCAAGAAGTATCGACGAAGCCGGTCTGGCTCATCCTGCAGGCGCGAAAGCGCGGAAAAGGCTACGTCGCCAACCGCAGAATTCAAATTATCGGTAGGGATTCTAATTAGCTGGAAGGCGCGACCATAGATTCCCAGAGCTTGCGCTCCCCAAACACGGCCCAAAAGGACTTTTTCGCAATTCGAAGCGACATACAACACCAGGCCGTTTAAAGTGAGGGTTCCGCCAAAACGGGTCATCGACCTGAGGCCGACCCTCCGATGAGGTTTGCCCGGGACCCAAGCAGCGGCTATCCACAAGCCGATGGTACTCGTAAGGGGCAACATGACGGTTATCAACACCAGAGCCCAGAGCCCATAACCGGCCTTAGCGGCTACTATCGCAATGGTATTGCTTAGAAACCACGAAGCGAGATCGATCAGCGCCAACGCAGTGAAACGCATCTGGCGCTGAAGAAGGACGGAATGCTGGACGCCGGCACCGTTGAAAAAAAATGCAACAGCCACGACGATAGTGACCCAGAAGAGCCGCGGCTCATGATAAAAAGCGCTAACCAATGGCGCAAGGCTTGCCGCGGTGACGGTAAGCAAAGCGCCCACCACAACATTAATCCAGAACAGGGTAGAACTCTGCTCGTTGCTCACCGTGGGACGCTGCACGGCAGCTGCCGAGAGGCCGAAGTCCCGAAACAAACTGAGTACTCCGGTGAAGGCGGTTACCATCCCCAGTAAGCCGAAATCTTTCGGTTCCAGGAGCCGCGCCAACACGGTCAAGGAACCTACGCGAATCAGGAAATTAGCCGCAAGCGCCAGACCTCTGGCCGAGCCGCCCCGGATCGTCCGCTCTTTTAAATCTTCCATTTGTTATCTGCGCAATACGGCTACTTGGTTATAGCAACAATAAGCTGGGAGAGCTGAATTGCGAATCATGCTGCGACTTTATGGGCAACATAGCGCGAATGAAATAGTCGCGACATTGTCGCTGGCCTCTAAAAGGCCGAGGGCTTCGCGCCGTGTGGAACGAACTCCAGTTGGGGGAAAAAGCGGGCAGTAACGTGGCACTAGCCGCGCTTTAGATCAAAACTTGAGCTTTGAGCTCAAGTGCGTTAAGCGATCCAAAACAATAGCCGGGTACATTTCCGTGGCCGCCGGGGAGGAAAAAACCGCAATCAGGGCCGCTTTGCATAGCGCGTAAGCGGTAAGCGGGTAACCTAATTCCTGCAGCCTACTCCTGTGATAATCCCAAAACTCTTGGTCTCTGGAACCCATGAAATAATTCTTCGCCAGGAACCGATGATAGCGTTTTAGCTCGATGCTGACACACCAGTCGAGTTCTTTCTCGTCCAGATAGTAGGGGCCATACAGAATAAGATCATTCAGATAGGCTGACGCGTAGCGATTAAACTCCTGAGATTTCGCGCTTTGCGTCGCATCGTGGATGCGATTATAGGAAAGCACCTGGTAAACGAAGCCGAAAAATGAATTCCGCAAGTGTTTAAAACAGGCGCTAGTGTCCGCATGTGGGGAGGAATTCGGATAAAAATTATGGCTACTGTTTACAACATCCGCTCGATACAGAATCGAAGTTGGAGAACCGAATCCGAAGCCCCGCACGTTGCCAAGGAAAATCTGGCGGCAAATTTCACGACCCGAAAATACCGCTTGGGGATATTTGAATCCCTGCCAAAGAATGCGATCTCCGCATAGTTGATATGAACCGACGACTGCCACAGATGGATTGGCCTCGGCCAGTCCGACCATTTGCTCCAAGCAGTCTGGGAAAATGAAGTCATCGGCTGAAACCACCTTGCAGTATTTGGCCAACGGCGAAATCAGCTGAAAGGCAAAATTGTGATTGGCGATAACGTCTAGAAATTGCTGATTGTCATGCACTCGAATGCGGCTGTCTTTCTTGGCAAATTCGGAGGCAATTTCCAGAGTCCGATCTGTGCTGCAATTATTGACGATTATGCATTCAAAATTCCGGTACGACTGATTCAATATGCTTTCAATGCATTCCTGGAGATAGGGCTCGCCGTTGTAGACTGGGGTTACGATGCTTACGAGAGGTTCCTGATGCATGTGTGATCCAGACCTTTCTCGCCCGGCTGAGCTCTTTCCAGCCAAATCTCGTGCCAAAACGGATACATGCCCTTTGGGCAAAAATACCGACATGCACTGTACCGAGCCTGACAAACAACATTATCCAGAACGATGCAAGGGCTTTTCATCTCTTTCATTTCGCCTGTTTGCTCACTGATGAGTTTGCTGACATTTCTGAGCACTTTGTAGGTCTTGTCGCAGTACGGCACCAGTTCCGCGTCCCAGTACATGCCTCTATTCTTTCCGTCGGCTCCCACCGTTTTGAGAATTTCCAGGTGAGACTTAACTCGCACCAACTCACCCGGCTGAAGGTTAAGCTTTATCGATGGTGTTTGCTGCCCGCGGGGAACTAATCCCGCTTTTCTTGGAAATAGCGTGCCTCCAAAGAGCGGACATATCCTATTGTATAACCAGCGCATCGGACGTCCGACGCCGATGCCCGCCTGACTGAGGCTGTAGTACAGCCAATATACCAGCCCGTTAAAGACACGACGCGGAGGGACGTTCCCGGACAGCAGATCTTCCGCGTATTGCCGAACGTTCCACCACGCGAGTGCAGAGGTGGCACGCGGGATCTCAGTCGTCTGGCACGAGTAGCGCAGAGTTTCACCGATTTTTTGCGGTGTGAGCACATTACGCCAAACAAGTTCTTCGGAACAACCGGGTCGCGGGTTAGAAGCGCAGTCACTGGGCTGGCCCAATTCGACCGGCTGGGAAGTTTTGCCCGGTGAATCCTCGCTGATTAATTTCAGCCAATCATATTTCCAGTAGAGCAGGCACCCGGCCTCGCAACCACCATGAGCCCCACCATCACAACGCGTTTCGAGATGGACCGTCCTGGTCAAGCGACGAGAATGGAAAGGGTAGACACTGTAGTCGCACGTCTTGTGAGCACTCTTGTAGACTCTGAACCTCCGTCCGCAAAAAGCGAACATCTCAGGCATAAAGGGCATACCTTCGATCTGGCCGTTACCATCAAGAGTCTGCAGGATTTCTCCTTTACTGCGGACTTCCACCAGGTCGCCTACGTGGAGCTTGGTTCTGGGCTTCATAACGTTCTCTAAATTCCCTATCGCTTTCTAGACAATCTCCTCGATCAATTATTCCGGCTTGTCACCTAACGGGTGTACAGAGTGTCCGCTCCGCCGCCAATTCTCCGCTCTTGAAACTCTCGTCTGTCCACATATATCCCCAGTCTCCGTAGCGACCGCAGTAAGCGATGCCCAGATCCTCGAGATAACCATGTACCGTTTTGAGCGCGCTTGCCCGTTCAAGATCGAAAATGATATTGGCATATGGCAACAGCATCGCTGACTTGGATAAAACACGATCGTTCTCGCGTAGCAGGCCGCAGCGCCGGAGGTCATTGATTACGGGCTCGATCAAGGCATCCGGTGAACCCGCAAAAGGTTTGTATTTTTTGGAAAAATACACCTCCGCTTGAATGCTACCTGCGCCGGGTGGCGCATTGCGAGCTGACAGCATGTGCGGAAAACCCAGCCGGGTAAAACAAATGTCTTGGTCATAGAAATAGGTCATGTGAGCATCGGAGAGATCTTCGCGATCTATACCGAGATTCACGAGGACACAGGTCGAACAAGCCAGCCTTCGGGAGGCTTCGAGGACCTCCGGCGGCGTGCCTGCGATCATGGGAATGAGATCTGGCAGCGGCACCGAGGAGACCAGGCCATCGTAGTTTGTCGTGTGGCCGTTCGAGAAGTGTAGTTGTTTGGCCCGAGGATCGATGGATACCAGCTCATGATTGAGTTTGAGATTTCCCAGCGGGATGAATTTCTTCAGATAGTTAACGAACCCGCCCGCGCTCGGATAACGAAAGTGCGTGATGTAATGAACATGCGGAGCGGAAGGCGATAGAGCTCCTCGCAGCACCTCCTCGAGACTAGGGCGATAAATCCGTGGCCCCAACCAATCCGTACTCATGTTCTCCGCGGAGGTGAGGTGATACTTTCGCGTGTACTGCATGGGAAAGAGCTCGGCGAAAGATCGGCCAAAGCTGGAGATTAACCAATCCGCGTAATTCCGCACCGGCTGTTCCGGCTTTTGCCGCTCTTCGACGAAATCAGAAATGACTTTCACCACTACCTCTTCTGGCAGTCCGTGCAGGTGGAGTTGTACCGGGTGCTTCGGCCAGTGGCCACGCCAATAGTTATTCAGACTGATTGGCAAGGTTTCATATTGCTGATCGACGCTGTCCGCGAAAAGATCCTGAATGCGCGGATCCTTGGTAAAGGAAATATGCGGACCGATATCAAACATGAAACCGCTCTGGTTGCGAAAAGACGCGGTGTGGCCGCCGTGGTAGTCATTTTTATCGTACATTACCGGGACAATGCCCTCGGCTTTTAACTTATAGGCGGCGCCGAATGCTGCCATTCCAGTCCCCAGGACGACGATATTCGGCATGGTCTTTCCCCGTTATCTTATGGGCCCACAAGGCCTTAGTACGCTACCGCACAAATTTAACGCACCTGTGTGGCAGACGCATGGCCTGTCTCAATTTGTGCAAAGCGATTCGTAGCGTTCTATTTGAGAGCAAGTAAAGCGCCGAAGATCACCGCCGGCATGGAAGGCGCGCCACCATTCCACGATCCAACCCAATGCCGAATGCAAAGGCAACACCGGATGCCAACCCAAGTAAGTTCCGGCTTTGGAGGTGTCCAATTTCAGAAAGTTGGCTTCCCTCGGGTGTAGCGAAGAATCGCGATTCCAAGCGGCCTGCTTTCCCCACAGCGCGGCGAGTTCATCGGCAATCCAAGACACCGGTTTGGCGTCGCCCTCGGCAGGGCCGAAATTCCAAGCTGAGGCAAAGCTGCGAGAGTTCTCTGACAGCCGTTCCGCGAGTGTGAGGTATCCGCGTAAAGGCTCCAAAACGAATTGCCATGGCCGGATTGCAGAGGGATTGCGTATCTGACAAGGCTGACCAGCCAGGAAGGCCCTCATCAGATCAGGGATGAGCTGATCCGCTGTCCAATCACCGCCGCCAATTGCGTTACCCGCACGGGCACTGGCAAGGGCGACCCGGTGTTTCTCTAGCGAGTCCGGAGAAAAGAATGATTCCCGGTAGGCAGCGGTCACTAACTCAGCGCAACCTTTGGAGTTCGAATAGGGATCGCGCCCGCCCATCGGTTCATTCTCGCGGTATCCCCAGACCCATTCACGATTTTCATAGCATTTGTCACTCGTAACGTTCACCAGGACGCAAGGCTGCTGCAACTGCCGCAGAGCTTCGAGAAGATTGACTGTACCCATAACGTTCGAGGAATAGGTTTCTATAGGATCCTCATAACCGCGGCGCACTACCGATTGCGCTGCCATATGAACAATCACTTCGGGACGACACTCGGCCACCGCACCCTTGAGTCGTGGGAAATCGCGAATGTCCGCACAAATAGAACGGATCGAGCTAGCAACCCGTGCCTGCTCAAAAAGGTTCGGCTGAGTCGGCGGATCAAGCGCATATCCGGTCACGTTTGCCCCGAGGGCTTCGAGCCAGAGTGAAAGCCAGCTGCCTTTAAATCCAGTGTGGCCGGTCAGGAAGACTTGGCGGCCCTTCCAAAAGGAACGGTTAAGCATGCCGGACGCAACTCCACTCGGTGGCGAGCCTGCGGTTGTCTAGGAATGAGACAACAGGATGACTTGGCCTAAGTTCACCGCTTGGCAAGGTGTACGTCATGGGGTTCTCACCGAGCTTGCGGAATCTAGCGGCCGTCCCGAATCTGGCGAGGCGAGCGGCCAACGGGCCTGTTGCTCGCGCCAAAGAGACTGCACTAGCCCACTGGCGGGCAAGTCTACGTCGGCAAAAGAGAGCACATCGTCCTTGCAGATATTGCGACGAAGCACGCAACCCTCAGATAGGCCGATCGGTAGTGCCGCCTGACTACGAGCCGCCGCGGTATTGTCGATGAGTCCGTAGGTGCAAAATCCGCCGATGCCGTCCAGCTGTTCGCCGGCCTGCAAATCGCGTTTGGCAACCGTCAACACTTCACATACCGGGCCGGCGATGGGGGCGACCGTCGCATCGTGATGAATTACAGCGCGTCCAATCGTGGAAGCGATCTGAATGTGCGGCAGATGGAACGGCGTGTAGAAGACATAGAAGGGGCCGTCACCGATCTTGTAGTAGGCGAGCTGAACCTTTTTGAGCGGAGTTTCCTCGTGAACGACGACGAACGCGCCGGTGTGGGGCGCGGCACCCAGCGCATAGTCCACAAGTCCGGTAGCCAGCATCTGATCGGCGGGGAGGAGTTGCGCGATCTCCCGCACATAGCTGCATGAAGGGCCGAACATGCCGCGCCGACCGACGTGAAATCCGGTTGCATTGGCAAGAACCGTCGCTTCCATGGAGAGCTTTGTAGCATCCGCGAACGAAGTAACCTTTTTAACGTTTTGATCGTTTCGCTCAGCGAATGCTCGTTGCGTATCCGGAGTCCGATAGTGATCGACCATGCCCTTGATATTGCCCGCTGCCACTGGACAAAGTCCCAAGGATCGAAGATAGCGAAGAAGAGTCATGGCCACACCCGGCTCATCGCCATCGGTGTGCGTGACTACGACGCCGGCCTCATCCGCCTTGGCCTTGAGAAGGGGGCCAAGCAGCGAATCCAGCTCGGCATTCACCAGGACCACGTGCTTACCATGTTTGAACGCAGCGAGCGCCAGGTGGGCGGCGGACTCGATAGTGCCTGTCACCTCCACGATTAGATCGATGGAATGGCACGCAGCCAACACCAGAGAGTCTTCGGTCAATACCGGGATCCCACGGTCGATCGCCGATTCTGCTTCCCGAACCGATCCCACACACTGCCACTTCGCAATTCCCGCCTCTTTGAAGGCCCGCTCGCCATGCTCGGGAGTGCGGTTGGCGATCGCCACTAAGCGGATCCCCGGCACTGGAGTTGCAAGCTGCAGCGCAATGGCGCGGCCGGTTGCTCCCGCTCCCACCATTCCGACACGAATAGGGCGACGGGACGCTTCACGCTCTTGCAGGGCAGTATCCAAAATCACCAGCAGCTCCTACGATTTGGCTGGACCCAGGCCATGGGAATCCTTACAGCACCAATTTGCGACAGAAGAAAGCCTCGGCATAACCGCTGCGAGCGTTGCATTCCATACCCCGCAATCGCATGAGCGAGAGAAATGTCTCAGGCTGAAACCACTGCTTCCGGCTCTGGGACTGGAAGGTGTCCATGATCAAGTGGACCTTTTTATTGCAAACTTCGGCGGTGAGAGGCACGAAAACGCCCGGCTGCCCCATGTCGCCATCATATTTGGGAATTTCGTATTCCAAAATCATATGGTCGCGAAAAGTATTCCAGGTTAGTTCCGCCAACATCCGGTGGTCCTGGTGAGCATCGTTGCGATTATGGGTGAAAACTAGGTCCGGAGACACTGATTGCTTCAGCTCTTCGAAAACGGCTTTCACTTCCGCTCCCGCAAATGGCAAAAACCCATCCTGGAAGCTTTTCAGAAGCAGTCCTTTGCTGGCTGAAGACCCTCCGAAAAGCGCTGCGCCGCGTTGCGCCTCATCGGCTCGAACTCCCAATGCGCTGAATACCACCCAGTGCAAGACACAGTCCGGGTATTGCTGCAAAAAACGAAGAATTGTTCCACCACAACCAATCTCGATATCGTCGGAGTGCGCTCCCAGGCACAAGATCTGAAGTGGAGACTCCGTCTCCTTAGCTAAGTTTAGAGTACGCATGGTGAACTTTTAGTGTTTACCATTGCCATTGGTTTTCCAGACTTCCCACGGGGCCGCTCCGCTGGTGCAAAGACTCTCGAGTTCTTGCTTGTCCTTGAAGGTGTCCATGCTCGCCCAGAACCCGTCATAGGGATAGCCGATCAGTTGTTTCTCTTGCAACAATCTTTGAAACGGTTCCCCAACCAGTTCCTCTTTCTTTTTTATGTAAGCGAAAATCTTTTTCTTAAAAATGAAGAATCCGCCGTTGATCCGAACCGAGCCGTCGTTGATGGCGTTAATTCCCGTGACCAGATTAGCCTGGTCCTGCTGCAACGAAACTAAATGGTAGCTGAGATTGGGCCGCACACAGAGAAAGCTGGCAATTTTGTCTTGCTGATGAAAATGTTCGAGTTGCTGCGGAAGCGGCAAGTCAGTGAGGCCGTCGCTATAATTGGCTAAGAATTCGTCTTCTCCGTCCAAATATTTTTCCACGGCTTTCAGGCGCTGGCCGATATTAGAGTTGATTCCAGTGTCTGTAAAAGTGATCCGCCAGTCCTGAATGTCACTGTTGAGCAGTTCTAAATTCTTACCGCCCGCGGATAAGACGAAATCATTGGAGGCGCATTCGTTGTAATTCAGAAAGTAATTCTTTACAGCATCCGCTCGGTGACCCAGGCAAAGAATAAAATCCTTGTGCCCATAGTGCGCGTAATACTTCATCACGTGCCAAAGGATCGGGCGATCTCCGATATTCACCATCGGTTTCGGAATAGTCTCCGAATAATCCCGGAGACGCATGCCCAAGCCGCCGCAAAACAATACGACTTTCACGAGTGTCTCCTTTGCGCGGTTGATTCAACCGGAAAGCGCCCAGATGTACCGCCTGGAACTCGAGTTTTCGTCTGCCAGAATCCCTTGCGGCCGTTTTTTCAGCGCGTCATGAGCGGCCAATTGCGGTCTTGCTCAGAGACAACCGTCGCAAGCAACGGCCATGCGATATTAAAGAAAGGATCGTCAAACCGAGCGCCCCGGGCCGCGCTCGGAGTGTAAAAAGCGGAGGTCATATAATACATTTCTGTGTTTTCTTCCAGGGTCTGGTACCCGTGCGCACATTCCTGAGGCACGAAGATCATCCGCCCGTTTTTCGCACTCAATTCTGTTCCGTACCATTTGCCAAAAGTTTGCGAAGCCGATCTGAGGTCGAGAACCACATCGAACATAGATCCCCTGGTGCAACGAACCAGCTTGGCCTCGAGTGCGGGAGCCTCCTGAAAGTGCATACCGCGAACAGTTCCCTGCTTAACGCTAAATCCCATATTTGCCTGGACCGGCAAAAAGTCTATACCTTGTTCGGAAAACTCTCGAGCGCACCATGCGCGCATGAACCTGCCCCGATCATCTTCGTGCGGGCTGGGATCTATTACTTTTGCACCGTTCAGGCCGGTTTCAGCAAAATGCATGATTCTCTGCCTTTTCCCTGGGTTCGACTGTAGTGTGCAAAAGGCGCTTGGGTCGCGTTACGGCGAGCTCAAATCGGGTAATTTCGACAGACGGGCTATCGCCATTAAAGTCACCGCAGGATTCACAAGTAACGGTGCAATCAAGCTACCAGACATCCGTCCTCTTCGGAAGGCATTACAAACACGAGTGGTTAGCGGCGGCGTGCGAAACCGACGCTACGATTCGGGGAGACTCTGGGGAGACCCTGTAGGGCTAGTAGAGAAAAGTCTTACCATTAACTGCAAACCCGTTTCCTGGTGAGAACCAAGCTTCGATCTCAACCTAACCCCTTTGTTTACAATAACATCTAACCTGGCGACTGCACTCGCGCCGGTGCGCGATTTGCTGCGGCCGAGTCGGTTGGGAGATCGTAGACCACGTGGTTCCCTTCCAGAACCGCATACGCCAATCGCGCCCTGTCTTTTTCCGGCCCTACGATTTCCCATTCATCGCCGCGCGGCACCAACGTCATTTGGCTTCTCGCCCTCCACCAATCGTCAACCTCGCCGGGAAGAGCAGCCCAAATTTTTTCCCGTGCAATCATATGGCGCAAATAATCTAGAAGCGACTCATAGATCTTTCGCTCACGCCGTTCGATCAGATAGTCCGGGTGAGTGAGCAAGCTCATCAGTCCGTTCCTTCCGCGAAGGAGAGCCAGTTCGCGCTGCCACAGTTGGATCGAGTAGTCGTTCAAGATGTGAAAAAGTGAATAGTCTTGCGTGGTAGTAAGGGGTAGCTCGACAATTTTGCCGATAAAATACGGCATAACCGTGCAGCAACCACCGCGGAGAGGCTCGAGGTGGGCAACGTTGGGCACCGACATATCATAGGAAAATTCAAAGACGTCGTACCAACTTTGCTTTCGATACATTGCTCCGGCGCGAAAACCTCGCGTCTTGTATTGATGAACGTAGCGGTTGATTTCTGCCGCCCGACGCTCAAATTCCGTCCGCTCCCGGTACAAGTGACCGTCATGATTTAAATCATGAATGTTGAATTCACATCCGCGCCTTCGAATCTCACGCACATAGTCTTCAGGAACCACGTAACGCTTTTCGGGGATGACCTGATACGACGCCTTGAAACCATAGGAATCATCCAAGTCCATCAGCTGGAAAGTAAAGTCGCGACCGGCTGCGGTCTCTACGTCGTGCGTCATGATCAATGAATTGGGCGCACCCTCCGGCCAAAACCATATGAAAGGCAGCTTCTTGACGCCAGTCGCTTGCATTATTAATCTCAACAACTCTTCATGGAGACTGTCGACAGTGAAATCTACGGGCCAAGCGGGGAATTGCAGATCCTTCCAATCTCGAAAATAAATCCTTTGTAACTGGCGACGCACCGGAAAGGGCAAACTCTTCCGGACGAAATAGTAAAACTTGCGAATGGTCTCATTGGCAGCAAACTGGTCCAGACCGCCGGCGGCCTTCTTCCAATATCGTTCCAAGCGAAGGTTTTCGATGACCTCGTTAAAGTCAAAAGGAAGGTGAATGACTGAGCCGTCCCTGCGGACGTCCTTCAAGGCTTCGAATTCTGAGTATCCCCGCAGCTCCTTCGAGTTTCCCGATCCACACCGACCGTAACAAATGTTCTGTGTTCCAAATTGAAAGTAGCCAGCAGCTCCTGACACGGAATCGACCGCCAAGGAAACCGCGTTGAGCGATTCTGCGGGAAGGCGATAGTAGTCCAGGAGGGTTTGAATCACGGTGTCGTCCGGGCCGATTTGCCCAAGAATATCTTGCTTCACAAATCTAGCATTCCCCCCGGTCGTTAACCGGAGAAGTTCCCAAGGTCTAAGAGACTGTTTCGACACACTGCCGGCTTCCGGCTGGTTTGCTTTTGACAGCCTACCCGATATGGCGATACATCCATTGGCCGACCTTTGTGAGAAGGCTCTTTGGCATGATCGAAAAGGCACGCTTCGCTAGCTGAAGTTTCCAACCTCCGACGGCATCGAGGGGAGGAGCATACGGGTATCGCCAGTAGGTCAAACGCTCCGGGTGCGGTACCCAGTGGTTCTTAAAGGCCACGAGTCCGGGGTTATCTTCCTGCGTGCGCCCCATGTCAAACACGCTTGCTCCATTTAATTTGGCAGCAGTGATGGCTTTCCAGAAAAGCCAGGGTGTCGCGGCAAATTTATTGAAACGCACATCCGAGCATCCGTATTTGTAGTAGACGATATTTTTAAATTGTAGAGTGAGAATGGCAGCGATGGGAATTTCGCCCTTATAAGCGAGCCGGATTTCTAGCGCGTCCTGCTGACGGTCAATCAGGTTCCGAAACCATGCGTAGGGGCTAGGAGGGACGTGTTGTCGGCGCCGCGTGATGGTGAACAGAGAGTAAAACTGTGCTAGCAGGTCGTCGGACCTGCCGCATTTTTCGACCAGTTGGGCACGATCTGCTCGCTGTATCCTGCGTTGCACCGAATCGTTGTCAAGACTCCGGAACAGGTCAACTAAATCTGGACGGAGATCAAGGCGGTGGAGAAAATAGGTCGCAACAGGTGCGCAACCGGTCTCATCAGCCAGGTGGCCCAGATCTTCGGTAATGGGACGGATCTCGAAATATTTCCCTTGCTCTTGCTGCAAGAAGGCTTGCAGATAGCTGATCAGAAATTTCAGGTCTGTGGTTGAGTCGCACAGGGGTTCACAATGATCTGAAAAAGGTAAGGACACCAGCCGGCGTCCCGTGAGCCAGCTGTTGATACGACAAAACAAGATTCCGTTTTTCAACGCAACGTCGGGAGGCGAAGTAGTGAACGCCAACGGTTCATACCCATATGTGGCCTGAAGGGCTTCGAGCCATGGAACGGTGTGAAACACTGCGGCCTTCCCATGTTTATCGACAAGCTCAGCCCAGCGGGGATCGCGTATCGGATCAAGTTGAAAGCAGCAGTGGGAAATCGGCTGATATTTGTCTGTTAGCGGGCTGCTCATCGTTCCACTCTTGGCCAATGAAAAACCTTAGTTTCGTCCCCCTTCTCTTGCCGATCCTTTCCCTTCAAATGGCTTTTCTAAGCAAGCTTTTCATTCTCGCGGCGGGTGCACTTAGAAAACGATTGGTGGACAGATACTGGTCGCCTATTTCAGAAAGAATCCGCCGTGCGGCCACGTTCAGTTCCAAACGCAAAGATCTGGGCGGTAGTCCCTGGGGCAACTGCTCCTGATAGATGACACGAAAACTCTTTTCTTTGTAAGATTCGATGCCTGCAACGAACGTAAACTGCTCAGCTTCAGCAGCCCACGCGATTGGTTTCTCGCCGCAAAGTATTTCAGAAACATGGTCATTCTGGCTTTTTCGTTTGCGTACCGTCACAGCAATCGTTCGCTCTGCATGGTTCCCTAGCAGCAGCTCGTTGCCATACATCTGGACCTCTTCGCTGTCCTTAGCGGTCGGACGAACCCGGCAGGCTGTGCGGACAACTTGGCCTAGAGGCCGCCATTGCAGAGAACAGTTAAGAGCGTTGATTTTTTTAATTAGCTCGACCAACGCGACGCCGCCATCCTTAAAGAAATCATGGTGAGTCACAATCAAGCAGGGCTTTCCAAGCAGCAGGTCAAAAGCAAAATTCTCCAGTCCGTGAAACGGATATCTTCGCGTGAAAATCGGAAAGTCGCCGTAGGTCATAATGGCGACGTCCCACACATCCCTGATTCGCGTCCGTACATTCTGCGAATCCATCGGAGCTATCTCGGTATTTACCGCCGCCATGAAACCGTTGCGCTTGAGAACTTCGGGACAAGCGGACGAGAAAGCGCCTTGCGGAAATACCATCACTAAATCGTGCTGAATGCCCGTCCGCGTTTCATGACTTCGCATTCTGGAACGGGCCAGCTGCGTTCTGGCCTGCAGGACCTCAGGCGAAGTCGAGGCAAACTCGCCCGCTGTGTGGTCACAGCCATGAATTGAGACTGAGAATAGTCTCGACGGGTCACTAAAGAACTTGCCGGCGGCTGCTGAAGTGCGTCGCCAATTCCAGGGAATAAAGGCTATGTTGGTGGTGAACTGGTTTTGCTTCATTAGATCGCGTAGTTTGGAAAAATCGCAAAACCCATAGTTTAGCTTTAATAGCGGATCGTCGATGATTAGACAGGCGCTGAGTTCTTGTGGCCGCCAAGCCACATCCCGGAACACAAATTTGATGAACATAACGAGCGAAACGGCGGAGCAAAAATGATCCTTTACGTCGTAGAAGCCGCGGCTTACCGGCTGATCGATGTCCACCACTCGCGAGGTGGCGCAAAAGAAGATGGAGGCAGCGTCGTGCCGGAAGTTAACAAAAACCGGAGCGTCCTTGGCCACGATGATGGAAGTACACGTCGCATCTCCGACCGCCGGAATTCCGGTCAGAAGGCCATCTTCGCTCGTCAACTGCACTGAGAGCGTGAGGCCGGCCATGGGGCCAGCAAAATCAGCCAGTTCGTCGGATATCTGGAGGAGGAGAATGTCGCTGGGCGCGTCTTGCAGTGATGGTTTTGCGTCTCCCAGCAGTGATTGCAAGGCGCTTACACATAGAGTTCGATCATCGTCGAGGTACGCATAACACGGCCCGCAGGGCCTGCCTTTCTGGCAATTTCCAAGCATTTCCGCGACTGCACGGATCGAGCCGAAAACGGCGCATTCCGAAGCAAAACCATGTACATCCCCCAGCCCGGAGACCTCGGCCAATTCCCAAGGCACGGCGAAAAAATCCAGAATGCGGCCGAGTCGCAGTTCTCTCGATCCGACGCTGCCGCGGTGCAAGATGATCGCACGTCTTGCCATGGATGATTCCTCTGGATAAAAGCTTAGACCCTTCCCTTAGTTCTTTTTCCGCGCCACTACAAGTGAGCGCATCGCGCGGCTGGGTACCACCAGATTCAGAATGGGACTCGCGACTCGGCAGCAAAGGGTAAGCGCAGGGCCGGCCGAGTGTGGGATCCAACAGAAGTTCTTTTTGCTGGTGATTTCGAACCCGGCAGTTTTGAAGGGTGTGACATATTCGTCAAGCGAAGGGATATAACACTCAGTTGCGTCTTCAGTCGTGCTCTTTAAACGACTGCGAAAGGCGGGGAAACGATCGTTCATGTCGATATTGACGCAAACGCCTCCGGCTCGCAGCATTCGATAAATGTCGTTGGCACAGTCCCGTTCTTTCCCAAGCCGATGGCAATATCGAAATGTATTCACTCCGATGATTAAATCGAAGAACCCGAGTAAATCATTGGCAGGCTTGCCGCTTGCCGAAGCCAGGTCATCCACAAGAAGCTCGTTACGGGCAACGTAAAAACTGAGTTTTTTCGCAAGACCTGGTGTCAATAATGCTTTGGCTTCCTGCGTCGCAGACTGCACCAGGCGTTCCGAGAAATCTGTCCCGTAGGCGCACTCGACGGTAATTCCCTTCTGCTCCAGAAGCGAAAGCAGGTTGATAACATTCATTCCGGCCCCGCAGCCGAATTCCAGTATGCGAAGGGGGCGCTGTGGAGAGGTAGTCAAAAAGGAACCGACAGCGTCCAGATAAATCTGAGCATAATCGTGGTGGAGCAGGTAATTGATTCCAAAGCCCGCGGTCCCTGCGGTGTATTTGCGCACCGCATCGTCAGAGCCGTATTCCTCAAGAAATTTCTCGTTGATTTCGGTCTTTTCCATGGTCCGCTCCTTGGCCGGAAATCCGCGGGATCTGCCCGCAACGCACACCTTAAGCAACACGCTTGCCAACCTTGCTAACGAACCGCGCAGCTCGATAGAAGCTTAGCTGGAGAGTCCGGCCACAATACGGTGGGATAGCGGCCACAAGCCAGTCTAGAGTGGGAACTCGCCCAATTCCACGATCGGCATCTGCGAAATTAACAGTTGTATCCATCCAAGCAACAGAACCTAGGCTCGCAGTGTTGATCGCGAGTCGGCTGGGGGTCAGGCAGCGGGCTGACGAGACAAACGCAATTCGCTGAACAATTTCCAAAGGGAGTTAATTTCCTTCCGCACTGCCGGTATGAGGAATGCCAGCGAATAAATGATGGCGAAGCCTAAAGCCGCAACCACAAGCTGCGACAACATACTCTGTGGCGCGATCAGGCGCATAGCAGCTTCGGCGAACAAAACGCCTGCCAGAGATAACAGAACGGGACACTGCAGAGCCTGCGCGAGACGGCCCAGCGTCAGATTTGTGCCGGAAAATGCGAATTTGAGAATCCATGGCAAGCTTATGAGCAAAAAAATAGACAGAGCTAATGCTACCCATTTGATGCCAAATGGGAGGCCGATGGCGAAACTTGCGATCATCAGCGGCGATACAATAAGCAAAAGTTTGAGTAGCCTTCCCGATTGCCCACGACTGACAAACAACCAGAGAATCGACTCCAGCAACATCTGTCCGACCACAGAAACGGCCAGGATGCGGAAAACCGGCGCAGCATCGATCCACTTATTTCCGAGAACCAGGACAATGACGGGTTTTGCAGCCACGAAAAGAAAACCAAAAAGCGCGGCAATGATCCACATGATCAGATTTACGGTACGCAGATAATATCGGGAAAAAAGTTCCGGATCGCCTTGGGTTCTGCTCATGGCAGGGAGCGCGACGTTGGAGGCTGGACCATTGATTTGACTTAGTGCAAGGGTTAGGAGATTGAAAGCTCTGGAATACAAACCCAGTGGGCCGGCTCCCCAATACCAGCCGATCAGAATATTGTCGGCATTCCGAATCCAGTTGAAAACGAGATAGGAAGCGGCAACGTTTCCTCCGAATCCCACCATAGAACGAATTTCGCTGTCGCGACTGGGCAGCCCCGGCCTCCAGGCGACCATCTGCCACGAAATCACCAACTGCGCCAGGTTCAAAGTCATCGGAAGAGCAACTATCGCCCAATACCCAGCTCCATACCAGGCCAGTGCGACGGCGACAGGAACTGCAAAGGCGTAAGCCGCGACGTCGCGGACGGCTATGGACGAAAAGCGCATCTGGCGTTTCAAGAGGGCATTATGCTGCGCCCTTAGGCCACCGATAAAAAACGTGGGCGCCACCGCAAGCGTGATGCCCAAAAGCCTGGGTTCCTGGTAGAACCAAGCCAGCACGGGTGCCATAGCCGCGGTAATGACGGTAAGCAACAACCCCATACCCACATTGATCCAGAACAGCGTGCTGACTTGACGATGACTGATTTCTTTACGCTGAATCGTGGCTTCGGTCAGACCCAGATCGGCGAAGGCGGCAGCGATGGCCGTAACCGCTGTAACCATGGCTACCAACCCAAATTCGACTGGACTCAAGAGCCGCGCAAGCATTACCGTGGCAACAGACTGCAACAGGATCTGGGCAACCTGAGCGGCCATGGACTGCGCTCCCGCTCGCACTGACCGTCCTTTCAAATCTGCGTGCAGGTGTTCGACGCTAAACGCATCCAACAACTCTGGTTGAGACGACATGTGCGATCCTTGAAAGTCCTGGTTACCGAGAGATGCCGGAAGGAATGCTTTGAAATTCGTACCACGCTAGTCCGAGTCGGGGCGGTCTAAATTGCTCGCGTGCTTCTCGCTCGAACGGGTCCATGGCAATGTAACACGCGGCGCGTTTTAGAATTGTGCGATCTTGCAGCGCAAGCAATGTCTTGCGGCGCTAAAGCCACGACGGGGCAACAGAGCGAACGCGCCGCTTCAGCCGGCGAAAGCTGCGCGCGAAACGTGATCGGATTGTAGCCGCACCGTAATCATCAGGAAGGGCCGCGATCATGGGCCTTACCCAACGATGAAAATTGCTATCCATGGAGCGCACGCGTCCAGGGGTCAAGTGCTCCAGATATCGTTCCCACGCGACGCTTTCCCACAAGTGAGTCGCGTATGCTGGCGAAAGATCAATCGCTTTCGCGGAATTAAAAATCAACGTCAGATCTGCCTCTTCGAATGTGGGCCAAAAAAATGCAAACCGAGACAACACCGTAACTTCGTCTGGGAACTGCTTGGATAGTTTGTTCGGAACTTGAACAGAATGCTCATCCCAGTAGATGTCATGCCCGTTCGAACGAAATGATCGATATTCAGAATGCCATCTCTTTAGGAATGACGCTTGCGGCCGGGCAAGAATAACGGCGTTACATAACCCTAGGTTTTCGTGATTGACCACCTGCCTGCCGAGCACGGCGGTATGCCCGAGCAGATCGTCAAAATCTTTATGAACAAAAACGTCGGCATCCAGATAAATTCCTCCCCGGCTAAGAAGCTTTTCTAATCTGACGATATCCGCGCGATGCGCAAAGTGCGCCACCGGATTTCCGAAAATCTCGCCGGGCGCCTGGATTCGTTCTACTTTTACCAGGTCCCGCGAGAGGTCCCACCATGGGCCGGTCGGCTCAAATTCACAGTAGAAGAAGACTTCCGTCGGCTTTATGCGCTCGACAGCACTTTTCAGGCACGCGTAATGTATCAGGCTCCACGGTTTACCACCGCCGTCAGCCGCCATACCAAAGCAATAATGCAATATTTTAGGAATCATTCTTACGCCGACTTGACCCGCGGCTCTGGTTACGCGACCGATAAATCTAACCTCGATTCTATTCCCTACCGGATGACTCTCGACTGCTTTGCCGAAGGGCCGTCAGTGGGATGTTTGTGACCTAGCGTGTCGCTGCTGAGTCTGCTTTCGACAGGTTCAGGGTTTGCCTGAAGATGCGAAAAAGTTTTTGCTTCAGGGCTTGGGAATTTCTGTGGATCGTCGCCGGGTAGCAAGCCCTGGTAAACTGCAAGGGTCAATGAGCCTACCGTCGACCAAGAGTGCTGCTCTGCCACCAGCGCCTGTATTTCCTGTCTGCGTGCCGCCAAATCCGTATAGAGGTCGCTTGCGAAGAATCTTTCAATGGTCGTTGCTAAGTCCTCTGGATCTTCGGGCTTGAATGTGAAGCCCGTCTTACCTTCCACGACGTCATCCTTCAGCGAGCCGACGTCGGCTGCCAGAGCCGGCACTCCAAAACCGTATCCCAGGAACAAAACGCCACTCTGATAGATGTGGCGATAAGGAAGAACCAGAACATCTGCCGCCTTGAAGTAGACTTCCGTCATCTCATCTGGAATGAACTCTGATTTTAACAATATCTGCCCGGATTCTACGTCTTCCCGAATTGACTGTCTGATCTCGCTCCAGTAGTCCTCGCAGTTATCCGGACGCCCGGCAATCATCAATCTATAGTCGTTACGCTTGGCAAATAGCTGGCGAAACGAAGTAATCAGGTATTCGAGCCCTTTGTAAGGGGTAATTCTTCCGAAAAATAGAATCGTGCGTTCGCCATTCCGAAAACGCAACTGTGCCTTGGCCTCGCTCGGAGTGAGACGCGTGTTAGGAACAGTATTGTTGATTCCGAACGGAATGACACTGACCCGGGATTCCGCGACAGCAAAGGCGGCAACGAGTTCGCTCTTCATCTTTTCGGTGTGAACGAAAATCTTGTCGGCAAGTCGGTATTGAATTCGCAGCGTCAGTTGGTTGAGTACCGTGTCTTTAGAATCTCTCCTGCCTGCGTTGACGTTGTGTGCGGTTAGAACCACGCTTTTACCGAGTAATTTGTAATACAGCATGAGAAGAGTTCGATCAAAAGATTCGAACTTGTTGTTCCACAAAATGTGAAAAATTTTCGGTTTGGCCGACGCAGCATAGGCTAGCAATTTCCAATAATACCGGAGCACCCTCACCATCTTACTGGAAAAGTCTGCATCCGAGCGTTGGTCGCCTCGCAGATTCAGGAAATTCAGCCCGGACCGGTTGCGCAATTCCGCGCAATCGAGTTCATCGCTGCCAATCAAGTCGATGGTTATTCCTCTGGCCAGGAGTTCCGTGGTTAGCCCTAGAACGTAAGGCTTGTCGCTACCTCCGGTAAGCAGAGTTACCGCAATACTATGAACAGCGCTGGACTCCTTCACCTCAGGCGTCCTTCCTAGCGAACCTGCAGTCCACGGATAATTTTTCTACCGCTCGGACGACGGGTAGGTCCAGCTTACAGATCTGCAAATCTTCTTTCATGTCTTCGCCAGCCTCACTTCCAAGATCTCACAGATCGTGTGTCCGATGGTGATGTGCATTTCCTGGATGCGCGGCGTTGATTGGGAAGGAACACAAAGGCAAATGTCGCACAGGGATCGCATTTGGCCTCCGGACTCCCCGGTCAGACCGATTACACTGACCTGGCGCTGCCGAGCAACGTCAATGGCGCGCAGAATGTTTCGGCTATTGCCGCTGGTGGTAATCGCAAGCAAGACGTCTTTGGGGCGAGCGTGCGCTGAGAGTTCCCGAGCGAACACCAGTTCGTATCCGTAATCGTTTCCGATGGCGGTAAGAGAGGAAGTATTGCCGTGAAGTGCGATCGCCCGGAACGGTTCCCGCTCCAGCAAGAACCTGCCGGTAAGTTCTGCAACAATATGCTGTGCATCCGCCGCTGAGCCCCCGTTGCCCGCGCAAAATAGCTGGCCGCCCGCAGACAGGGAGGCATAAATCAGATCGACAGCTTCCGAAACGGATGCCGCAAGCCCGCTCAGGGTCTTAGCTACCTGCAAATGCTCATCCCAGATCGCTAAAATCTTGTCTGATTGTTTGGTGGGATTTAGCAAGTCCGTATGCTCCTATTTCTGTTTGCCAGGTCTACTCCTGGTCACCAACCATTTAGGCTCGCGGTGCTCTTCGCGCTTGTAATTCAAACATCGTTTTATCCCACTTTCTTTTCAAACGCATATTCAGCTCTGGCATCGCTGTTTGCGCCCAATTTGCAGACCGCCGCCCGAATATGGGTTCCATCCAAGCATACTTTCGCCGGAATTTAGGTATCTCCAGATGCCCTTGCAATTCTGCGGCTATGGCCTGCAGCTCCTCGGCCAGTTCCGGCTGATCTGGATAAAAACTGCCGAACCAATTTTGCATGTATGTCAGACAAGCCTTGCGCACGCGCTCGGTGTCTTCGAGCGAACGGAGGTATTGAATGTGAAGCTTCATTGAACGGAGCAGCGACTTCTTCTTCTTCTTTGATTTTCCGATAAAGCTGATACGGTTTCCGTCGTTTGCCCGGTAGAACACCCGCCCTTCGGGTACGAAGCGCGTGCCTTCCGAGGCTAAGAGCACGCGGGCAAAATATTCGCCATCCTGATCATAGTGCAGTGTGCTATCCCAGGGCCCAGCCGCCTCGGCGATTTCCCTGCTGACCAGCCAGGTGGCATTTTGCATATGCAGGTTTTCACCCATCTTCCTCAGAAGCCACTCGACGGGAGAAAGGTCTTGCCACAGTGAGTTTCGAATAAACTGGGCGGCGCTGGTCCGGTAATAGAAATGGGCCCACGGCGAGGAAAGAAGGATTCGCTTGCTGTCAGTTTCGTGCAACGCCGCAAGCTGTCGCGCGATTTTGTCCGGCGCCATAAGATCATCCGCATCTAGCTCTTGGATGTAGTCACCCTGGGAAAGTCGGTACGCGTGATTTACGGCTGCCGAAAGACCCTGGTTCACGGTGGACACGACCGTTACCTGTTTTGTGGCCACCAGCTTGACCACTTCGACGGTCCGATCGGTTGAGCCATCATCGACGACAATGATCTCCTTGCGTGCCCAGGTTTGGTCGATGGCCGATCGCAGCGTGTCAGCAATCCAGTCCTCGGCGTTGTACGCAGGAATTAAGATCGAAACCAATGGATTCATTGTAGGCATGAAGAAAAATTGGCCTCCTGGCTCTCGATTCCTTTCTCCAGACAGCATTCTCGACTTGTTACATCGATGCGTACTTACTTAACTCTACACAATCAGGTGTACGAATTTATTTTTTAAAGCCACGTATGTCGTGATCGGTATTTACCGTTTGTCCGAAGATTGCAGTCCATCGGTCTCAAGGCGAGAAATATTCGGGCGAAAAGAATGCAATAAATAGCGGGCAACTCGCGCCAAATCAGCAAATACGGCCATGGGCAGTCCGACCAATGGCGCGTATTGCAGCCCGATTGCCCGCAAAATACGGCTCAACATATAATGCGGCTCCATCCATTCCGTTCGGCAATCCAATTCGTCTTTGAATCGGATGGCAGCGAGAGTGTAGGGCGACAGATCTAAGTATACGCTCTTGATATATTCGCGGAGGATGTTGCTTGGTCCCAGTTTCCATTGCTCGGACCATGGCTTGCCCGCGCCCGAGTGAACAAAGGCCGGACCATCGTGTAGCAGGTTCCTCATCCGCTCAGCGACTGTATATCCGTAAACGCCGTCAAACTGAATAATATGCTTACCTCTGCGCAGAATTTGTACCGGGACTTGCGAGAATTCTTGCGATGTAAGAAGCGCAGTCAATACGTCTTGATCTCCGAGCATGTGGGGAGGCCGTTTTTGCCAAACCATCCGTTGCGCGTCCTGGTATTTTTCAGACTGCAGAAGTTCCCACCATCGCTCCATCAAGCGATAGTTATCTTTGCTGACCCGAACCACACCTGAGCTCAGCGCAAACGGGAAAATCCTGCCAACCGGAAGTCCCCACGAGCGCGCACGCATGGCGTTCCGGTCGTCGCGCTCTTCTGCGAGGGTGTGCTCAGTGACGACCACCGTTTCCCGGTCAAGCTTTGCGAAAATGGGAAGTAGATTTTGCGTGACGATCACATCCGAATCGATCCAGATAACTTCGTCAAAACCTTGATCAAGCAGTTGCATAATCGCCTGAGGCTTTACGTTCCATCCGTAGCCATTCTTTAACGGAGAGGTCTGAATCCGTACGGTTGGACATCTTTCCGTCCATTTGAGAAATAGATCCTTGGCGGGCGGATAGAAAAGGCTTATCGATCTCCCAGAATCGTGCGTTTTCAAGCTCAAAAGCAGGAGCTTCAGGCAAGGCTCGCATGTCTCTCGATCCTCTGCGATGCAAATCGTTGATTTCATACGGTCCTAATGTCACTCCTTAAAGCTCCCCTCAGCCGGGGAGAAGACCACAGAAGAAGGGGGCAACACCCTGTCCCAAGATTGTCCCTCAGTACAGTGGATTCCCCTTGTCGATTCCGGGCATTATGTCTTTAGAGAAAGCCGATAGCGCGGTCTCGCGTGTGAGGATTGGTATCAATGCTCAAAATAACAAAATGGATTTGCGTTTCTTTACTCCTGCTAGCTCCGGCGGCGAGGGCCCAGGTCACTGCTGCGAGCTGTTCCAATACCGATGTGCAGAACGCCATCAACTCGGCATCCGCAGGTCAGACTGTAAATGTTCCGGCAGGAAACTGTAGCTGGTCAAACGTGAGCTTGTCGAAGGCCATCACGCTAAACGGCGCCGGGCAAGGTGTGACCACGATCGATTTAGGCGCGACAGGCTCGGCGTTTAAGATCAACAAGCAGACTGGCGGCGTCACACGCATCCAGCATTTCACTTTTACCGTGTCCAATAACATGCAAACTCCGCATGCGGTCACCGTCAGCGGTCCTTGGCCGACCGGTCAGCCGGTCATTTTCCAGAACGATGCCATCACCCTTAATAACGCTGATTTCGTTACGGTAATGACTCCAGGCGGCGTCATATTTTCCCATATCCTTTTCACCGGCAGCTGGGGCAGTACGCTGTTCACCGGGAAGGACATCCAGGACAATGCTTCATGGACTACCCCCAACACCCTGGGCATGAAAGACACCACCGGGTTCGCGAACACGTACATCGAGGACAGCACTTTCAACGGGGGCACCATCACTGATTGCGACGATGGCTGCCGTGTGGTCGTGCGTCACAACACCGGAAATGACTCTGGTGGCGTTAACAGTCATGGCCAGGACAGCTCGCCTATCGGTATGCGTCATTTCGAGGTCTACAGCAATTCGTTCTTGTTTCCTGACAAGACCTGCCCCGGTGGAAGCAACACTAGCCCCTCCAATATCAATCAGTGGATCTGGATTCGCGGAGGTTCGGGGGTCATCTTTAACAACAATTTTGACCACCTGTCGAGTTCATGTTGGGGCACCAAGCCGGAAATTAAGTTGAGCAATCGCGGAGCAGAAGACGATCGGCCACAAGGAACCTGCTCGGCCACCCACTATCCAGTACCGCATCAAATCGGCCAAAGCAACAACGGAACCAGCGACTTTACCGATCCTATCTGGTTTTGGGGAAATAACGGAGCGGTGATCGAAGTTGCGGGCAGCTGGGCATGGGGCAATCCGTGCGCCTTCAATTGGAACACCTTTTTTCAGTGGGGACGTGACGCCGTAAATACCGACGTTGCGAACATTGTCTTGGCAGCGGCCGGAGGTTCGGTGAGCGGCTTGGGTGGTCTACCAAAGCCCGGCTATACCTCATACACATACCCGCATCCGCTCGTGCAGGGATCCACTTCATCAAGCGCTCCGGCGGCTCCGTCGAACCTCTCGGCTATCATTCAGTAGTCTGTACTTGGGCCAGGTTGATTCCATTGCGCCGTACTAGAGAACCGCCTCTTCCCGGATGATCCAGGAAGAGGCGATGAATCATTTCCAGGGTTAACACCTTGTGGATCTCGTTTGTGTAGTTCCGGTTACCCTTCAGATGACCGTTGATGATGGTCTCCAGACCGCTCCGCTCAATATAGGGCCTGCTCAGACTTAGAGGGTCAAGAAGCATTTCCCGAACATATCCAGCCAGGGCATCGCGGTACCAGGTTCGGAAATGGAAAACCTTGTGCCGTCCAAGGAACAGCCTCTCGAGCTTCAGAAAGGAAACGGAGTGATCTACTTTGGCCACCCACTGCGGCATTCCCATGTCATAGGCATATTCCGCCTTAAACTGCAATTCGAGGACACTGCGATAGGCCATCCCCGAAAGGCGCCCTAGTCCTCCCCCCACTCCGCGGTCAGTTGCAATGCCAAGCAGTTCCTGATTCCCGTCGGCAATCAATCGCAGAGAATCGTGGTTGCTGGCCAGAGCGGATTGCGGCGCTTGAAATACGGTTCGCACCAAATCGTTGTCGAGGAATGGAGTGCGCAGGGACAGCTGCGTCTGTTCCAGAGCGTGTATCCCGAAGTGATTCCATGGGCACTGCTTGAAAACGGCAAGCGAAACCGGGTGCCCCTGCATTAGCCTGGCATAGTCAGCACTCGCTTGCTTCACGTAAGTGAGCATTTCTGGGGAAAACAGTCCTGGCAATGGCTCAACCGGCTTGAACGTGCGAATGCGCCGGAGCAGCTCTCCTCCAAGATTTCCGGTCATTCTCACCGGAGCGATTTTGCGAGCGCGCTCATTCAGATAGACGTCGGGAGAACGGCTTACGTCCACGCATCCGTCGGCAAGGTAGACGGCACGCTGGGCATAGTAGGGAAACTGCGAGAGAAATTCCTGGCCGGCAGCAATGACCTGAAATGATTGGTTACATGCCTTGGCCACGCGTCGCGCTACACGTACGTCGTGATTCTCGCGCAGCATGCTACCGAAGGTATAACAGGGCAAGGATCCCGTTTTGCACTTCTGCCAGGCCATAATCATCCGAGTGTCCAATCCACCCGTCAATGACATAGCAATCTGTTCTTGGCCGCCGAAATAACGAGGCAGATTTTGGCTGAATCTGTCCCGCAGCTTTAAATAATAAGCTTGCGCGTCGAGCGTTTCTTGTTCTTCCCACTCTTGCGGGCGGAAATAACTGCCTTGGTGCTGGAGCGAGGCGTTCTGGAATGTCCAAGCCGAACCCGGGGGCAGAACAGTGACGCCCGCAAACAACGTCCGGTTTTCCATCACTGCGCCGCAAGCGATGAACTCTCCGACCCCCTGTGGGTCCATGCTCCTTAATTCAGGGCGCACGGCAAGAATGGCTTTGCTCTCGGCGGCGAAATAGAAACCGTCCTTGGACTCATGGCAGTAGAGACGCCCCATCCCATAACGATCGTTGAACAGCAGCGCAGTTTTACGGCGTTGGTCGACAAGCAGGCCGTGAAATCTGCCGTTCAAGCCAGCCGGAAAGGACGGATCTTCTTGGTACACGTGAAGCAAATAAGATGGCCCTGACTGGCTGAGGTCATGCCCGCGCTCTTTCAGACGGCGCGGGGCTCCGGGTTCTGCAAACTCCTCGCCTGCAAAAACCAGAACAACATCCCGGTCTGCATTTTGCAGCGGCATTCCGTCCGAAAACGAATTCTCCCGGACAATCCACCCGACGTAGATTCCCAGCGATTCGTCGATCCAGGTGCCGGTTGCGTAAAAATCTTCATGACACAGGGCGGCAACCATCCGCAGAAGCTCTCGCTCCGCCTCAACCCGCGGTATGCGGCTGATCAAGCCTACTATTCCTGGCATAATTTTTTAGCAGCTCGAACACACGTTAAGTACCACGACGGCGCGACCCAATTGTGACCGCCGAAGACTGATTTTTCTGCCGTCGCGCAGAAAGAATTGCCGGAGCGAACGCGCTTAAGGTTGCGTGGTGGATTGCGAGATTACTTTTTGCTCCGCATTCTTTGCGCTAGCGACTTTTTTCCCATACCACTGCTTGCGGATTTTCCGGTAGGTGGCGGCAATCGGTTCAGGAACCAATTCTGAAAAACCGTGATGAAGGTTTAGGCGGAGGGCCAGTCTTCCCGCCAAAGTTAACGGGACGTAGTATCTGGGCACTTCGATTTTCTGGAATCCATTGTGCCGTTTGAAATCAGCCAAACCGTCGGCCTGCTTTTTTCCATACGACATGTTGGCATACCAAAGATACGAGATGCCGCGCTCGGCGCAAGATTGAACGGCCTGTGCGATCAGCGCATTTGTCGGCGCCTTATCCTGTTGACCTATCATGGAAACGATCTGCATCAGCCCCGCCTGGCTTTTTTCTTCGTCGAACACAAGCTTGACAAAACCGATCAGCTTTTCTTCTAAATATGCGCCGATAAAGATGCTTCTCTGCAAAAAGGTTCCGTTCATTTTTCGCACGGTCTCAAGGTCTTTACCGTAGTGCCAGAACGGTTTGCCCTGGCGAACCGGCGATTCATTGTAAATGGCCTGAATTCCCCTAACGTAGGCCTCGTCGTATGCCGCCTCTCGCACGACTACGCCGTTTTTTCCGGCTTTTCGAGCTTTGTTCCTGACTTTGAAATCGATCTGCTTGGTCATCCAATCGTCAAAAGTTGTAACGCGCAGCGCTGCCATATTGTCCAATTCCATCGGGTAGCTGTAGCGCGGCGTAGTGTCAGATAGCCTCTGGATAAATGTGAAAAGATCGATCCGGGGTCCATTGCTCAGGGACTTAAGAGCAGCCACCGGGTCGTCTAAAAATTGATATCCCTCGCCATCAATAAAGGCGATTCGGATCAACCGTCCGTTGATCCTGATTTCTTTGCCACTAAGTTGCAAAGCTCACGTACCTTTCTGGCCGTTGCGGCACGACATCCCTAGTACCCAAATTTGGCAAACTGTACAGCTACGCTCCGTTTTTAGTGCATAACTCCGGCTGATCAATTTCCCCGGCTGCCCGATCTGTCTCCAGGGCTAAAGCCTCCAGACCTACCTGTGTTCTAGCGTCAGTTCAACTGGAGACTTGCGGAGGCGTCGTTTCGCGACGCTAGCGCTTTCGTCAATGGCCGCGGCGCGCACCGGAATCGCCATGGCGCCAAGAAGAAAGGCCAGCCACAGCAGACCGCCCTTGAAGGCAACTTCAGTCACATTGTAAAAGAGCATCGCGGTCCAAACCGCTAAACTAAACGAAGCTAAGGCGTGCGATGCAGCGAACTTTTTCCAGATGGTTCCATAACTAGCGAGCAAAAATGCCACGAGAAAAACGACTCCGATAAATCCCAAATTCAGGTACATGTCCAGATACCCGTTGTGCGCTTCATTGATCCCTGGGACCACCTGCCATATCTGCTGGAGCCTTGCGCCTAGCCAGAGACTCTCGTAACCCGTGCCAATCAAGGAATTAGTGTGCAAACTGAGAAGAGTGTTCCAAATGATGGTTCGGTCGGTCAGCGTCGGATCGCGCCCGAGCTGAGCGGCCAATTGCCCATTGAAGCCCAAGCCAAATGCCAGAGTCAGGTACAGGCAGAAAATTGTGGGAATCGGAACCTTGAGTAAAGCCGGATGCCGTCTGACCACTCCACTGTAGGCTGCGACGATCACCACGCAGCCGATCACCAAACAAACCTTGGATGTCGCGCTGCTGGACAGATTTAACAGCCAGAGCGTCATCAAAATGAAAACCGCGTTCAGTCGAATAATCCATTTGTTGCGGCGCTGCTTGCGATCCGACCAGCGCGCCACGGTATCCCAGAAAAAAAAGAGCCCGCTGATCAGACACACGGCGCCCAGCATGTTCTTGCTGGTCGCCGCCCCCACGAACATGGCATTACCCGACCATACTTCATATTGCCGAGCAAGGTAAGGAAAGTACTTGATAAGCAAAATCGAGAGCGGAATGAGCAAATAACAGAAGCGCCGGAGCAAGGTACGCGCCGCTTCCAACGGATTAGGATCGGAAACCACCACGAGAATCACAAGGTAGTTGCCCAGATCGCGAAACCACCGCTTGAATGACACGAACGGAAAGTCAGACCAAAGAACGCTCAGCAAAGCAAAAAACAAGAACGCTACCAGGAAAATATTGCGTGCAAAAAATCCGCCCCAATTGAATCCCCGGATCACCAGAATGGCAATCGCCAGGACAATTAGAAGAAAAAAGACAGTGCGGTCTAATGCATTCCCGTTTTCCAGGGCCTGGTTCGCAGATCCCACCTGCAGTCCGAGCCACTGCGAGGGCAGGCGCGATCCGACTATGAATATCCAGATCAGCGGCACCCACAAAGCGAGAGAGCTCCCCGGATGTTTGGCGGGATCAAAGCGAAATAGCGCCACAAGGAGCACCAACCACACCAGGAGTGCTATGAAAGGAGGCATAGGTCAATTTGCGCGCGGCAATTTATTTTCATGACTGGAAAAGCTGCCCTTTAAGAAATTCATTTGTCGACCCTGCACGCAACGTCGGTCGTCTTGCATTCTTCGATGGCGGTATCTAGGTAGTCCTCGGAACGATGAAATCCCAACGAACCCACATTTCCTGCCTGGTGCGTTCTCAGTCGCAAACCCGGCAGATGATCGCCGAGTCCCTCGACGACCACTGCGCGCACCTTGCCAGGCTCGGTGGGATCGCTCTCGAATGCCACGGTTCGGCGCTTTCGAAACCAGGAGACTGCCTGTCCGGCGGTCGAGAACCAAGCACCTCTGGCGCCTAAGTCCTGGATCAAGTCACGATAACATCCGCTCCACAGTCTCTCTGGCGCAATGCTGCGATCATGCCAATTAATCGTTAACGCTCCGCCAAAACGAACCACGTTATCGCCCAACTGCCGGAGCCGCATCTTGGCCTGATCGATGGAAAGATTGAGATAGCTCGAATAGAACATCGCTGTGTCCATGGCATGCAATGGCAGTTCCAGCAGCTGGTTCGCATCGAGTGGTTTGTAAACCTGTGTTGTTCCGGCGCGATATCCGATCGTATCGTTGTAGCCTATCGTGGAGTCGTAAGCCGCGCCAGCGGCCTCCACCTTGGCTGCGGACTGTTGGCTATAGTAAAGCCAATGCATCCGGACACCAATCGGGGACGCTCCTAGAAGGCGTCGCACTTCTTCCAGTTCCTGGCGCCCTAAGGCGCTGTCGAGCCAACCATCAATCCCATGCAAGCCAATTTCGCAGTTCGCAGACTGCAACTTTTCCAGCGTATCAGCCAGATATTGCGCGCCGTATCGACTGGCGCGCAGCGCGGGCGCGGAACTGTCGGGAGTTCTACCTGCTCGGTCGGCGAAAGGAATTACGAAAAAAGTCGACGGATTGCCCGCTTCCAATTCCAGGTAGCGATCATCGAAATCGCGCCAGAAGTCTGGTACCCAGCCCAAATGAACCAACGGCAGCTGCAAAGCCGCCGTCCAATTCCGCAGCAGATCGCGAAGCGACAATTGCCCGCGAAAAACTCTCAGCACAGATGCCAAGAGAGCCCGAGACAAGAAACCGAACATGGTGTGATCCCATTGGTGCTGGCGGATCGAGGGATGGTCAACATCGTGCGTCAAGCAAACCACGAATTGATGCCCTGCCGGGATCGGGGGAACTTCGACCAGCGAAACTCCGCATGCGATGATCAGATCCCGCAACAACGCAATGTGCAGTTCGAGCGCTGGCAGGCTCGCATTCGCGGCTGGTTGGCCCACAGTCAGCAGCGAGCGAATCTCGGCGAACAGGTCATAGCCGATACGCGCCGTAACCGTGCCTTGCGATTCGCTCAGGTAGGCCGCGCACTCCCTGGAGTCTTCTCTTGTGAGCAGATGACTGCCTTGCGCCGGAAACGTGACCGACTCCCCGTAAATTGGAATTCGGTTTTCCCGGTAAGAAAGAATGCAGAGGTGGGACGAGCCGCCACCGGACCGTATCTCCAGCTCCTTGTCCAAGCTTACTTTCCGGCCAGCATAAACTAGAAGCAGTTTGCCGGTTGCTTCGGGCCGGCCATCTCCGGCATGCAGCAGCACTTCGTAGTGGCGATCCCTGCGAGCAAACTCCCAAGGAGTCTTGAAAAGCTCAAAAAACTCGCAGACCACATTACGATCTGCGGCGTCCGCATCGACACCTATCATTACCTAGAATCCTTAACTGAACGCGGCAACAGGTTCCTCATGTACTCGCAGCCATTCTTCAAACAGGACCAGACTGAACAAAATCTTGTGGTGGTCTTGCCGCCCTGAGGCATGCTGTTCGAAGAGTTCTTTCACGGCGGTAGGGCGGAGGTACTGATAGATTTTTGAGTCGTGGTCGCGCAAAGCGTCGGCCATCTTGTTATCGATCGCGCCTTTAAACCAATCATCTACGACATTGACACCGAAACCCCGTTTTGGCCGCTTCAGAATCGATTCGGGAAGGAAGGCGCCGCAAACCTGCCGGTGCAACCACTTGCGAGATCCATTCCGCACTTTAAAATTGGCCGGCAGCCTCTCAACATACTCCACGATTTCTTTATCGACGAATGGCACCCGCAATTCCAGGCCATGGGCCATGGATAATTTGTCCGCATACATGAGCAGTTCGTCGGGAAGCGTGGACCGCATCTCTAGAAATTGCAGCCCTCCCAGTTCGTCGGTCGATTCCATGAGTCCGACCATGTCTTGCCAGGAATTCAGGATGGTATCTCCGGAGCCTGGAGGCAGAAGTCCGTCTTGAAAAAGTCCTTCGACCTGGCCTTCGGGCAGCAGCGACAAAACATATTGATACCGGCGCATGCGATCGGAAATTGCCAGCGAGTTGACTCCGCGCTTGAGCATTTCATTTCTGGGCAGCGCTGCTACCGTCGAAGAAATCGGAGTCCGCATCCACCCCGGCAATTTAGCCCACATCGCGCCATAACGGACGCCCAGGTGACGTTTATATCCGCCAAACAATTCGTCCGGTCCCTGGCCGACCATCGCAACTTTCACGTCTTGCCGGGCTCGCTGGCAAACGAAATACATCGGGACAATTGAGGAAGCGGCAATGGGCTCTTCCAACGCCAGAACGATCTTGGGCAGCGCTTCCTGAAAAATAGACTTGGTGATGGTGATGCTGGAATGCTCGGACCCGAGCAAGCGAGCGGTTTCCGCTGCATCTGTCAATTCATCGTCGGCGTAAGTCGAACCGTACCCCACCGTGTAGGTTGGCCAGGACTTTCCATTGAGGTTCATCAGGCCGAGCAACAATCCAGAATCGATGCCGCCACTTAGCAGCAAACCTAGCGGCACATCGCTGATCAGCTGCCGTCGGACTGCGTCCTTGTAAATGGAGAGCAGCTCTTCTCTGGCTTGGTCGGAAGACTTTGCCGGTGAAAACGGTTCGGGCTTGAAGTTATACCAGCGGCTGACCTGGCAAGAACCATTCTGAACTGTAAGCTTTGTTCCGGGAGCGAGTTTGCGTACTCCCTTGAGTATGGTGTACGGAGAAGGTGTAAAGCGATAACGCAGGAAAAGATTCAGCGACGTGGGATCGATCTCCGCCTTGCCGGGCATGGTTGCACGGACCGCGCGCATCTCTGAGCCGAAAAACAGGCGCTCTCCATCAATTCTGTAATAAATCAGTTTGATCCCGAATGGATCTCGTGCCACAACCAGTCGCCGCTGGCGAACATCCCAGATGGCCAGTCCAAACATGCCATTCAGTCGATTCAGTACCTCATCGCCCCACTGTTTGTAGCCATGAATGATTACCTCGGTATCGCAATTGGTTTTAAAAACGTGCCCGTAGCTTTGCAGTTCGCTGCGAAGTTCTGGGAAGTTATAAATCTCCCCGTTAAACACTACCCAAACGGATTCTTCCTGATCCGCCATGGGTTGATGCCCCAGTGCTAAATCGATGATAGAGAGCCGGCGAAATCCGAAACCAAGCGGTCCCGCAGTGTAGTGCCCCTGGTCATCAGGGCCGCGGTGAGCGATCGAATCCATCATCGCCTTGATGTCCGCAAGCCGGACCGGCGACTGATCTCCGAAATTATATTGTCCGCAAATCCCACACATGATTGTTCTTTTCCTACTTGGTGGTGCTCGACTGCACAGGCTGCTCCAGCGGCTCCGTCCGAGGTGCACCGTGCGCATTTTGATCCGCAATCTCGCTCGATCTTTGCTTCAGAAGGAGGCACAGACTTCGGAATAATTGCGACTGCGCCCAGCGATGCATCGGCACATGGTCCCAGCCGACCATAAGTTCACGCGCCCGGAACGAGCCATCGCGCTTCTGCCACCGGCTAAACACATCGGCGAGAACCAACGATAAGATCCTATCTAGCTCGGGAAAGCGGCCGTGCAAAAGCGCAGCCAGGTTTATACATTCTGCGTAATCGTAAAGCTCTCGTTTATAAACCGTCAGCCGGGGCGGCTTCGAAAAGGGTTTCGGCAGGCTGTTTTCATCGAACAGATTCGCTGTGTAATATTTGACTCCCCGCTCGATGGCGCTTCGGCAATCGGCGCTTCCGGTCATCTGTTCGATCTTGGTCAGCGCCTTCAGAACAAAACAGGTATGGAAATGGTCGACAAAGTCCCGTTTATTGTCCATCGAGTAGAACCACGAGCCGTTGGCATTTTGCGACTCCAGGACGAAATTCAGGTTTCTATCCGCTGCCTTTTTGTATTTCTCTTCTGAAAAATCCAACCAAGCCGCGGTCAGGAGAAATGCCCGGTAGGCGCTGGCATTCACCACCCCGCTCGAATTATCGGGGCCGGGACTGTAACAACAGGTGGAAGCTTTCGAGGAAGTTTCAAAATCCTGATAATCCTCAAGCCCGTGCAAGGCGATCGATTGCATAACTTCGAGCCACTGTGGATTTCCATCGAGATGATAAACATCTCGGAAAGCTTCGTAGGCATAAGGCAGTGTGGTTATGTACGGAGTCCACGCTTTAATCGTGCCGTTCCGAGTCTCCCAGTTGAAAGGATATCCCCACGCGTAGTGCTTAAAACCTGCGCTCCTCGTCTCTTTCAGCACCTCCAGAAAATGAACGGCGCGCGTGTGGTATGGCTCGCGTTCGAGCGCTTCGGATAGAAAAGCAAAACCCATTGCGTAGTGGGCATCCGCGATGGGGAAGCGCTGCGGCTTCCAGAACAGGCGCCGCGCGGATGGAATGAATGCCTCGGAAAAGATCATGGGAGAAACAGCCAAGGTTCCCAGCAAGGGCTTTCGGTAATAGAGAGCCTTCGCGCTTCGTCCAAGATCACTTGCAAAGTAGCTCTGATGATCGTACGAAGTTTCTCCAAAGCGATCGAGCCAGGCAACAAATCGCAGTATCGCCGCACGGAGATGTTCAGTGTTGTCGATGTGGGTGTCGTTCATCTGTGGTTTTTTGCGCTGAGACAATCTATTCAGACAGCAGCCTGAATTTATCGATCGGTTTTAAAGTCAGCACAGATTTCACGATAACTTTTAGTTTTCGCATTTGTTCCCTGCGGTGGAACCTCATGAGCTGGTCCGAGATTGGCCTTTTCGTTCTGCGTAGCATGGCCCAACCGTAGCCCAAGCCTAACGCAAGTCCTTCGACGATATAGGGCGGCTTTATCGCTCGATACGACACACGAAATAGTTCCCACACCGGGTGCCCGCCAAGGTAATAATCCTTCTCGCCGTAGGAGAACGCCGCGGCGAAGAGACTGCGCTCCGCTGTTCCCAAGTGCCGGTAATGGAAGAAGCATTTCTCGCGATAGGATCTCGTCTTCCAACCCATCATGCGCGCAGTCGTCACCGCAATCCAATCGATGCCCCCGGCCTTGTTTGCGAAATATCCGTTTATGTCCGCGAAGCATTTACGACGAAACATCTGACACTGACCGGAGACGTGCAGTTGCCCTTCCAGGCTGTCGGTTTCCGAATTGTAGCCGCCTTCCTCTTTGAACACCGTCCCCGCAACCCCGAGCTTGGGATCTTCTTTGAATTTACTCAAAAGAAACGCAAAGTGATCGGTATCCAAAGAAACATCGGAATCCAGATTGCCGATCACTTCGTACTCAACGTCTTTCAATCTCTCTTGACCGGCATTAAAGGCATGGACTTTAGCCGCGAAATTTCGTTCCTTGCGTACAGGACGATTCACCAATTCGATCCAGCCGTACTTCTCGGCGTAGCCGGCAACAATCTCTGCGGTGCGATCGGTCGAACCGTCATTTACGATCACCCACTTCACCGGTAAAAACGTCTGCTGAGCCACCGATTGCAGCGTTTTCTCAATGAAGGTCTCTTCATTGCGAGCGGGGGTAATCAAGACATAGGCAGGAAGAGAATCTTTTTGACTCATATCGTCTCTCAGAATTTTTCAACCCTTTTGCAAGTCAGCTTCGCGGCCCGATTGCTGGGCATAAACCTCAGATCGCTCTGATGTCAGCGACTGGTCGTACACTTGCTCTGGCTCGTGTACCACCACATGGCTTCCGCGGTTGGAAAATGCGAATGGAACGCAGAGCAGGTTCTTGAGCCGGGCCCTAAGCTCCTGTCGCCGTTCGGGCGGCACAAAAAACAACATGAAACCGCCGCCGCCCGCTCCCAGGAGCTTTCCGCCGATTGCGCCAGCGCTGCGTCCGGCCTCATAGATTTCATCGAGGGCCGAGTTTGTAATGTTCTGGGTCAGAGTTCTTTTCAGCTGCCAGCTCTCGTTCAATAATTCACCGAATTCACTGAGTGAACGATTGGGGTTGGTGACGATCGCTTCGGCTTCATTGACCATCTGAAACATCATCCCCAATTCCTGCTTGCGGTGCGGAGTCAATCGTATCTGCTCTTTGGCAATTTCCGACGCAGTTCTCGAAAACCCGGTAAAAAATAGTGCGCAGTGCTGCTCCAGCGCCGCCAACCTCTCTCGCTTCGCCACAATCTGCTTCACTTCCAGACTGCCGTCGCTGTTGAAGTTGATGCGGTTGAACCCTCCGTACGCTGCGCTCACTTGATCCTGTGACCCGACAGCTTCCCCAATTACGTTTTGCTCAACGTGAATGGCATCCGTCGCAAGTGCGTGTTTGTTGCGCATTTGCTCCCTGAGTGCATACAGACCCAGTAACAGTCCCACCGTAAACGCGGAACTGGTACCCAAACCGGTCCTGGCGGGCAAGTCAGCAACGTGGTGGATCTCGACTCCCTGTTCGACGCCCAGATATTCGAGGCATGCACGTACCGACGGATGTTTGAATTCGCGGTTGTGGTCTACGTTTTCAATTCTCGAATAAGAAACGCGGCTGTGATATTCAAAAAACGGCGGTAAGTGCCGGCAAGTGATGTAACAAGACTTGTCGATTGCAGTTGATAGGACGGCGCCGCCGAACTCACGAAAATAGACGGGATAGTCGGTGCCGCCGCCGAAGAATGAGATCCGCATTGGTGTACGAGTGATGATCATGCGCTGAATTTTCCTTCTAACCTTGCCTTGATTGCATCGGTGCGAATTTCCGCGGCCGTCTGGAGCTTCGCTGGCAATGCCCTGGAACAACATGTCGCGTAGCGAACAGCCAATCGCCAGTTACCTGCATGTCTCGGGGATTGCCGCCTGGTACAAATCCTGGCAAAGCGTTTGCGCACGGGCGTAGTCTTCCGGCGTGCCGATGTCGATGAACATTCCGCTTTGCTCGAGAGCGTAAACGCCACTCCGCAACAAATTGGGGAATATATCTTTCTCAAGGCTGGCTGGGCCCTCTGGAATTTGCTGTAAGATGGCGCGCTTGAAAATATACACCCCGCCATTTACCATGCCCGGACCGTGATTTTCGCTCTTCTCGATGAATCCGGTGACCTGATTCCTGGCGTCTGACTGAACAGTTCCATAGCGAGCCGCGTTGGGAACCGTCCGAACCGCCATACTCATTATTCCGCCGTGCTCCCGATGAAAACTCAGAAACTGGCAGAAATCGAGTTGCAGAAATGAATCCCCGTTCATGACCAGGAAATCGGAAACCCCGGAAAGGTAGCCTTCGGCGAATTTGATTGCGCCAGCCGTCCCGAGAGGGCGCGATTCCATGGAATATTTGATTTCCACATCCAAATCGTGGCCATCAGCGAATTCTGCCTGGACCTGAGCGGCCAGATGCCCGCTGCACAGGATCAAATGGCGAATACCTTGCGACCGCAGCTGCCGCACCAGTAGCTGAAGGAATGGCGCATTGCCAACCGGGGCCAGTGGTTTGGCAGTGGCAGGTAGAACCGATTGCAAACGGGTCCCCAGACCGCCGACAAGCAAAAGAGCGGGAATGTTTTCCCAAAGATCATCCGGTTGAGCCGACTTTCGCAAATTGCTGTTCACCATAGATTAATTAAAGAACGGACCGAACTGGTTCTTCTCGACTCACAGTACAGCATGCCAATAAGCCAACATGGACTGAAGCGTCTGCTCAACCGAATTCAATGGTTTCCAGCCCGTGTCCTTGCGAATTTTTTGCGTGCTGCCAAAAATGATTTTTTCATCCGACGGGCGCATTAGTCTAGCTACCGGCCGAATCTCGGCTTTCACACCCGACAGACGAATTGCAGTTTGCAGGACTTCCTGAATCCGATAAGTTCGGGCGGCGCAAAGATTGTAGGACTCTCCACGCTTGCCTTTCATGGCGGCGAGATAGAACCCTCGAACGGTGTCACTGACATCGAGAAAGGCCCGCCGTGGTTTCAAATTCCCGACTTCGACAATCGGCGACTGTAAACCCTTCTTTATGCGGACCAATTGGCGCACAAAATCCGAAGGCGCGTCACTTGTCTTTCCCGGGCCGGTGGTGTTGAAAAGACGGATGTTGACGGTAGGCATGCCGTAGTCCAGGAAATATTCCCGCGCCAGTAAATCCAGACAAACTTTGCTGATTCCGTAAGGATGCAGTGGTTTCAGCGGCTGCTCTTCCTTAACGGGTATAGCGGACTCCGGCACATTCCCATATTCGGCGCTGGAGCAAGCGGAGACAATTATCGGACGACGTTTTGCATGCCGTACTGCTTCCAGCAGATATAAAGAGCCCATCACGTTCGATTCAAAGGTCATGACCGGATCGGCCCACGACACGGTAGGCAGACTCTGCGCGCCCAAATGAAAAATGTGCGTCGGTTGGTATCGAGAAATCAGCTGCGTAACGCGCTGGCCATTTCGCAAATCGCATTGCACGAATTGGAGATTGGGCAGCTTAGGAAAAGTAATAGGGCCGCGTTGCAGGTACGATCCGACTACATTCCAGCCCTTAGACTGAAGAAATTTTACCAAATGGGAGCCAATAAACCCTTCAGCTCCCGTCACGACTGCAGTTTGTTTCGTCAAAATTTTCTCTTGTCCTTGTTAATTGAGAATGCTGCCTACACCGTCGAGGAGCGTCTGTCTTTCCTGTTCCCAGGTGTGTGCCAGGTAGATTTGTTGGCCGTTGCGTGCGATTCCGATCAGGTCGTTACGCTCGGAATAGCTGTACAACATTTGTTTGGCGAGATCTGAGGCATTGCCGGGCTCAAAGAACACCAGAGACTCTTCATTGAAATATTCCTGAATCCCCAACGTGGCCGGTGCAATCACCGGTTTTCCAATCGCCAGATATTCGAAGATCCGTGTAGGTGTATTAATGTCAGTAAAAGGATTTCTTTGATTCGGAATTACCCCAACATCACACCCAGCAATTTCCCGAACCAGATCTTCGAGCCGACGAGGTCCAAAGTAATGAACAATATCCTGCATGCCTTTGGCTTTAACGGTTTCCATTACCCGCTCTAGAAACGGCGTGCTGGGGCCATACACTCTCAGTTCGGCACTTGGCATCTTTTCACGCGCGAGAGCCAGGGCTTCGACAGCAAGGTCCAAGCCATTACGCTCCACCATAGAGCCGTGATACATGAACACGAAAGGCTTGGCAGAATCTGATTGCTTTGCAGGCTGCTCCTCGGCCGCGCGAAATGGAAATATCTTGGAATCCGGAGCATTCATAACCACCGCAATTTTTTCCGGCTGGCAGCTGCGTGCCGAGAAAATATGTTTGCAGGCCAAATTTACGGTGACCACCAGATTGGTGCGCGCGATACTCCATTTTTCCATGCGGCGGATGAGTCGAACGCTGAAGCTCTCCTGGTGCAAATTGAAAATCGTAGTCATCAGCTCGGGCATGGGATCATGCAAATCCAGAATGACTTTGGCTCCCAGGGCCTTGGGCACCAGCGCGCTCAGTACCAGGATGTCGGGCATGTTGTGCACATACACCAAATCATACCGGCGCGTGAATGAGCGAAGAGCAAAGATGAAAGACGAGATCAGAATGAAGCTGCCATATTGCCAGGCATAGGTCAGCTTGCCACCGCGGCGGTGCTTCATGGGCACACGGAGCACGCTGATACCCTCTGAAGTATTGCGCTTCTGTGAGCCGCCCTGGCCCAGGCATATGAGGTCCACGGTCATCCCCGCGTCTAGCAAGGCGCTTATAGCGCGACGCGGCCGCGGGTCGTCGGGATAAGGAGAATAGGTAACCATTGCGACCCGCTTCCCTCTGAGTTGCCCATTGCGGGCCATCGGAGGATTGCTGGGTGCGGAAATAACAGACTGGTCGCTGGTAAGAACTTTATCCATTGGTGAGGTTGCGCCGCGATTCTGATTGTTTATGGAAGAGACCGAGGGTCGCCGGAAAAGACTTAGCGAACTGAACCGGCGGGAACCTCTTTCAGGTCTTCGGCTTTCGGTTTCTTGCTGGCATCCAGGGCCACTTTCGCCTGATTGGAGGTCTTGATCGCGTTGAGCAACGCCGAGTTATCAAATTTCGAAAGAATTTCGATGTTAGGCATAACGCAATGCCCGCCGATGACCCCGGGAAAGTACTTGACCGGTGGAAAAAATTTTATTTCGTCGTAGAACGACGCGACTTCGGCATAATCCTGATTCACTCGATTGCAGTACCGCTCAACTTCTTGCGCCCAAGCGATCATCAACCCAAAATAAGTCGTTTCCGTCAATTTCGCCAATTCTGTAGCTTCCGGAGCAGACAGCACCTTGGTTTTCAAACCCATCGATTGAAAGTGCTTCGCGGCTAGTTGTCCTGAGGCGGCGTCGGTTGCGCCGATGAACTTCGTGTAGTGCTTCAGTTCCTCGAGCATTCGGATATGTTTGCCGCGAACCGGACTGTTCACAACCGCGGTACCACTGCGCTCGGCAATTGCTCTAGTGGTTCCAACACCCACGGTGCTGTTGACGATCGTCACCGCCGGCTTGAAAAGGTCGATATAGCGAGCGGTTTCCCCTATAAAGTCCTTAATTTCAAAAGGAAAACAGATGTGAAGCACATCCACGTTCTCGACCCGCTGCTTGGGAGGTTCCAGGTCCACGCCGATCACCTCGTGGTGCTGGCGGGCGAGCTCCAATAGGGGCTTGCCCACTTCACCCAAGCCAACTATCACCACTTTCTGTTGTTCCTTCATGTACTCGAACCTCCTAATGAATCAGCCATGGCAAAAAATTTCCTAGAGTTTCTGCGCGAATCACGCTGCGAGTCGGGGCGCTGCGGCGTCGCGGTGTGCTACCGCCGTGAAAGTCACGCTCGAACCAGCCGGACTTCGCCTTTTATTCGTGTCAAGCAACTAACTTGCAATCTCAGAGAGCTTCCCAAGCGTGTCAGGAGCGATTAAATACGGCGCAATCAGGTTACCACAATTTTCCCGGAACTGGTATGGTCCAGACTTGCCGTTTTTGCTTTAAGTCATTGAAACAAAGTGACTTAATGTAGCGATTCTGCGCAGACCGGGTGGGTCCAGAATTTGTGCGGTGGAAAAGACTTACCACAATTTAACCCTAACGTTCCAACCTACTGATTCCGAGGTTAGTAAGGACATTGAGGGCGAGTTCGGACCAGCGACTAGTAGCCTCGTCGCGCACCCCCCACCGAGTCCTGGGAACGCGCGGCCATCAACGAGACGTTGTGGTGGGCAAATTTGTAAAACCACTGCGGCCAATGAAGCCAATCGTATCCCCCTTCCAGCTTGGCCCGGAAAAGTTCGACGTCGTCGCAGGAATTTACCGGTAAGCGCGGCAGAAAAAGACGAGTATCTCTCGGCTTGGCCCTGCCGATCGCCGATGAAACCCCGTTTGCGTAGCCCAGATTTTCCAAAGCATCTGCCAGGTAGCGAGTAAAATCACGATCCTCTTCCGGCAACGCAAACGGATAGGAAAACGAATCGACCTGGGCTCCAATTTCTTGTTCGATGGTTTCTTTTGAATAGCCCAGTTCGTAATCAATCTGTTCTGGGCCCAGAGAGCGAAAATCGGCGTGAGTTACGGAATGAGAGCCGAATGCAATTCCTTGCGAATGTAATTCGCGCACTTCGCGCCAAGTCAGGTAATTTGCCCCTTCGATACATGCCGCAGTATTTCGAATGCGATCGCTGGCCAGAAATACCGTGGCCAGAAAACCGCATTGTTTCAGCAACGGGAATGCTTCGCTATAGAAGTCTTGATATCCATCGTCGAACGTCAGCACAACGGTTTTAGACCAGTCGCGCTCCGTATCAAGGGCATTCATCATCTCGGGAAGGTTGACCGTGCGGTACCCCGCACGGCGAAGCCATTTCATTTGCAATGCAAAAACTGCTGGAGAGGTATTAATCTGCTGGTAGGGATGCGATTTACCGAATAGGTTGTCAGAGATGCTGTGGTAGGCCAAAACCGGAACACAACGTCTGGCCGTCCACCCCGTCAGCCTAGCAAGTGGATGGCACACGTAAACCGTCGCCAGGCGGTCGATACGAGGCATTTGAAAACCGTGAAAGCTCATGTCTATTTTTTGCAGAGAGAGATGCGAAGCGGAGCTAACCCGCCAAATCAAAAGTGTCGCGGGTTAGCCGGGATTCTTAAGATGAGTGTCACCAGAAAGTCGGGAGGTAAAACTGCGCCGGCGCCCGAAACTCGAGCTGTGCAGCTGAACTGGTGGCGACGCGAAGCCTCGGGAACTGCATTCTATCTAGCGGGTAGCCAGCATTCTTGTCGCCAGGAATTCTTTGACGGCGCTGACGACTTCGTCTTGCTGGCTCGCAGCAAGTTGCGGAAACATCGGGAGCGAAACAATTTCCCGCGACACGCGCTCGGTCACTGGGAAGTCCCCGGTATTGTAGCCAAGGTACTGGTAAGCTTTTTGTTGATGAAGTGGAATTGGATAGTGAATGCCGGTTCCTATTCCCGCCTCCGCCAAATGCGCTTGCAACGCTTCTCGGTCCTGCACCCGCACCACATACAGGTGGTAGACACCTTTGGTCCAGGGAGCCTCTTCCGGAACCACCATGAATTCTTTGAGCTGCGCAAGCGATTCATGATAACGATGCGCAAGTTTGCGCCGCGATTCATTCCACTTGGCCAAATGTGGAAGTTTGACCGAGAGCCAGCCAGCTTGAATTGAGTCCAAGCGACCGTTGTACCCCTCGATATCGTGGTAATACTTCTTGGCTTGACCGTGGTCGCGGATCATCTTCATGCGTTTTGCCATCGCTTCATCATCGGTGGTGATGGCCCCGGCTTCTCCGCACGCGCCCAAATTCTTTCCCGGATAGAAGCTGAAAGCTGCTGCCAGACCCATGGAACCAGCGCGTCTCCAGGCATTCTCCTTTTTGGAGAAGTACTCGGCGCCGTGCGCCTGACACGCGTCTTCAATTACGAACAGCTGGTACTTGGCTGCCAACTCCATGATCGGATCCATGTCGGCAGTCTGACCGTATAAATGGACCGGCACGATGCCCACAACGCGATGTTTGGAGGCGCGCTCAACCAGCCCGCCCGTCTTGGGGTCAACCTCGCAGCGCTGCTCCAGGTATTCGCGAAGCTTGGCCGGATCCATGGTGTAGGTCTGTTCGTGAATGTCGACGAATACAATCTGCGCCCCAACCTGCGAAATCGCTTCGGTCGTGGCAATGAAGGTGTGCGGAACGGTGATAATGATGTCGTTCGCTCGCACACCGGCAGCCATGAACGCGAAGCGCAACGCATCCGTTCCACTGTTTACCCCAACACAATATTTCGCGGCACAGAATTTCGCGAATTCACGCTCAAAGTCTTCGACCATCGGTCCGCCGATAAATCCCGCGTTGCCTAGCGCCTTCTCCACCACCTGCATGAGCTCCGCCTTTAGCTCCTGGTGCGGCGTTACCAAGTCGAGAAATGGGACTTTCGTTGTACTGGTCATTTTGAGTTATTTCGTCTCCTGGGTTAGGTATCGCAAAACTTTTGCGGGATTACCGGCGACCACCGCGTTGGCGGGAACGTTTTTCGTCACCATGCTGCCTGCGCCTACGATGGCATTCTCACCGATATTCACGTTGCTGAGAATGGTGGAGCCGGACCCGATGGAAGCGCCCTTACTTACAACCGTTTTCTCAACTCTCCAGTCCGCTTCCGTTTGCAGGTCTCCCGAACTGGTGGTAGCACGGGGATAGGAATCATTGATGAAAGTTACGCTGTGCCCGATAAATACGTTGTCTTGGATCTCGACGCCTTCGCATACGAATGTATGGCTCGAGATCTTGCAGCGCTTGCCAACAGTGGCGTTTTTCTGAATTTCGACAAACGCACCGATCTTGGTCTCGTCGCCAATTTCGCAGCCGTAGAGATTAATGAATTTCGAGAGCCGGACGTCCTTGCCAAGCTTGACGCTGGGAGCGATGGAAACAAACTCGTTCACAGCGTCACCAACTCTCCGCGCTTGCGAACGGATTTTTCCGCGGCTTCCAACAGCCTCACCACGCTCAATCCGTTTAGGCCATCGTTGAACGGCGTTTTATTTTCTCGAATGCATTTCAGGAAATAGCCCGTCTCGGCCCGCAATGCTTCGATTTGTTCGACTTGTGGCGCCCACATGTCGCCCGACCGGTAGCTGACCAGCAATTGGTGCAAATTGCTGGGATTCGTGGACATGCTGACACCTTTATCGTAGATCTTGATTTTCTCGTCAGCTTCCAAATCGTTCCAAACCAGCATTTTCTTTTCGCCGCCGATTAGCGTGGTGCGAACTTTTACCGGCGAAAGCCAGTTTACATTGATGTGCGCGATAATGCGCTTCGGGAAATAGACGGTGATAAATGCAATGTCTTCGACGCCGTTCAGATGCTTTTCACCGGTGGCCACCACCGCTTCCGCCTGTTCCTTGATGACATGATCCATGATCGAAAGATCGTGCGGCGCCAAATCCCAGATTACATTCACATCGTGCTGAAACAAGCCCAGGTTCACGCGCAGTGAATCGTAGTAGTAAAGATCGCCAAGCTCGCCATCGTCCACCATCTGGCGAATTTTTTTCACCGCCCCTGTGAACAGGAAGGTGTGATCCACCATGATTTTCAGATTCTTGCGATCGGCTAACTCGATTAATTCCTGTGCTTGCTGAACGCTACAGGTAAAAGGCTTCTCCACGAAAACATGTTTGCCATTTTCCAGGGCGGCTTTCGCCAAAGCATAGTGGGTCCATACCGGCGTGACCACGGCAACCAGGTCGATGTTCGGCGACTTAAGAACGTCGTTCGCATCCATGGTAAAGGCGATCGATGGATGCGCTTTATGCAACCGCTCCTGGCACTTGGTGCTTTTGTCGCAGACCAGAACCACCTCTGAACCCTCGTGAGTGTGGAAATTGCGGACGATATTCGGTCCCCAATATCCGTAACCAATCACACCAATGCGAATCATATGGCTCCTTGGAATTACGAGTGGTGTATTCACTGGCCCGCTAAGGAATTCCTGTGCGAATTCCTGGAACGGGGATGTCTACCACTCGATGGCGTCCTCTTGCGGAGAGAGGTCGCTCGCTTTGCCGTCAGCTGCGGTTGCGAAAAAACTCTTGCTGGGCTCTCACACCATCAGGCGAATAACTCTTGATTATTTCAGTGAGCACCATCACCTGTAAGAACTGCGCCGGGCGTTTGCAGAAGAATTTTTACGTCAAGCCATATCGACCAGCCGCGAGCGTACTTCAAGTCCAGCCGAACCATTTCGTCGAAACGGGTGCGGCTCCTGCCTTCGACCTGCCAAAGGCCGGTTATTCCGGGTTTGATCTCTAATACCCGGCGGCGGTGCCATAGGTCATAGGCCTTGTATTCATAGGCAACCGGCGGTCGCGGCCCGACCAGCGACATGTTGCCGACCAACACATTCCAAAACTGCGGAAACTCGTCCAGACTGGTCTTGCGAAGAAATTTTCCAACCGCTGTCACCCGTGGATCTTCTTGCATCTTAAAGACCGGTTTTTCGCCATCGGAAATAGCGCTATTCACCTGGCCGGCAATAAACTGGCTCACGTATTCTTCATGAATTTTGGCGTCACAATCCGTGCGCATGGACCGGAACTTAAGTACCGTGAACTTCTTTCCGTACTGGCCCAGACGCTCCTGCTTAAATAATACCGGCCCGCTTGACGACAATTTGATCGCCAAAGCCACCGCGGCAAAGACCGGCGACATGAGCAGCAGCGCGGCCGCGCTTCCCACAATGTCCATCGACCGCTTCACGCCCAGCGCAAATTTGTGAGTTTCTAGTTTGCGCGACAAATCCGGATAGAGTGTGATGTTTGCCGAATGGTCTGCGCCTTCACCTTCCCACTCTTCCGGAAAAAAATGAAAGGACACACTAATTTGCGAAACCTTCTCCTGCGGCAGCACTTCCACGAATGCGCCGCGGACCTTTTCTAACATTCTGCTCTGTACCGTCTTCGGCTTGGCCTGCCCGACTTCGGTGCCAATCACTCCGATCAAATGGTCCTCGAGGTACCAGCCTACGATGTCAGTCTCCCGGGTTACGCTCAACAGTGCGTTGGTCACTTTGGAAAGCGTGCGATTTTTCTGGCCGTCTCCGATGGCGTCTTTCACATCCACCAGCATCAGTACAAAACGGTTATGAGCGCGCTCGGCGCGACGACGCTCCAGATACAACATGGAAACGAACGCGTCCTCGTGCAGCACGATGCGACCGGCAGAGGCGCCTCTGCGATCCAGCTTGATATGCGCGTCCGTATTGGGTTGTTTCATCCCGTCGCGGCTTGGCAGCTCAGTTCGAAGTACACCCATGACCCTGTCTTTCATTACCCGACATACAGCGAAACCTGTTAACTAGCGACTCTCACCGGTGCAACTGACCCGAAGGGCCGCGATTGCGCGCCAAGTTTCTCCAACGAGGCTATCCAATTCAAATCTACTTCCAGTGCCACGGATCGCTGCAACAAAGACACAGAAAGCACCACCCGATGATTGCCTTTAAAGTTGACCAAAATCCCTTCCAAGCCCGACAATTTGCCGGTGTGAATCCTGACTCGCTGGCCGACTTCCAGGTACGGCCAAGGTTGCGTCGGCAATTCGGAAGCGATCGCAAGCTGAATGGCCTCTATTTCCCGATCCTCAACCGGTAATGGCTTTTTGCCGCAACCGACTACCTGCAAAACTCCGGGAGTTACTATGGCCGGCCGCCGTTGCGAGTATTCGAACCGGCAAAAGACATAACCTGGAAACAGCGGCTGTTCGACCTCTTTGTTTCTGTCCGACCACTTGCGTACCGTCTTGTACTTCGGCAGAAAGCACTCGAACCCTTGGCGTTCCAGGTTGGCGGCGATCAAGCCTTCCTTGCGAACCCAGCATTGCAGGACGTACCAGGGGAGGTTCGCGTTCGCAGAGATCGCAGAGGCATTCTCCAAGATTAAATCTCCCTTTAACTTGTCAAACGACGGTAGTTTGATGGGCTACCGCCACAAACATCACACATCCCGCAGGTGCGAATATCATGGGCAATTTACCTGCCACAGTTTGCCCCGGGATCTAGGTATACCCCAACCTGCATTCAACTCTAAGCCATTTATATACAATAACTTACGAACTGGTATGACTAAATCTGTCGGTCTCTTATCTGGGCCAGCCTGCCAACAAGAGAAAAGCCCTACCCTATTGTTGCAAACATTTCCGGAGGCTGGGAATCTATCTGCACTTGACAGGCCTTGCGCGCCCATCGGTCCGGGCGAGGGAGCCTGCAGCAGAGCAGGGCGCTAAGGAGCTCGGCAACCCCCGCCCGGACGTTTTCGAGAGACTCGAACGAGCTTTCCTTAATGAGCCAGGAAAGCCGTCCTCTTTACCCGCTCGAAATTTGCGTTTCTCGACTGAAGTGGGCAGCCGGCGCTTGGGGCGAAAGCGAAGATGTCGCGTCTTCTAGGGTAAAACCCCTAAATTCAAGACTCTCCGGCTTGCGTCAAGCAGAGTTTGCGCAAAAAAATCGGCAAATTCGCTTTCCGCCCTCGAGTCCGAAGTGATTAGCACCGTACGGCAACCGGCTCGCCTCCCTGCCGCAACGTCTTTCTCCGAATCACCAATCATCCAGGAAGCAGCCAGATCAATCTGACGTTCCTGGGCGGCCGTAAGTAGCATTCCGGGGAGCGGTTTACGGCACGTGCAGGGTGGTTGTTTTTCGTGCGGGCAGTAGTAGATCGCCTCCACGTCTGCACCCGACTTGCCAAGCTCAACCAGCATTTTCCGGTGGATTGTTTCAAGTTCAGGGATGGTCAGCAAGCCCTTCGCGATGCATCGCTGATTGGTGATGACAATCACGCTCCAGCCAGCTCCAACCAGTAGCGAAATAGCCTCAGCCGCACCGGGAAGGAAATGGAAATCTTGCCATCGCGTCACGTAATCTCCCTCAACCGCTTTGCGATTGATCACTCCGTCACGATCCAAAAACACAGCCCGTTTCACCAAACGACTCCCGTCCAAGAGAATGCCCCAACCGGTCAAGTGTATCGACACTCGATACTAGACGCCACACACGAACTCTGCTAACGACCGCTCGATATGCGGGGCCACAGAATCCATAAGCGTGCCAAAGGCGTCTCGCTCCTCGGCCGCACCCAGGCCTATCGCTTTAAGTCTTTCGACCGGCTTGAGATTGTCGAAATCGGCATACCTCGCTATTCAATGTGCAACGTCTTTTGTTCTGCCTTACTATCTATAGTGATCGCGCAGGCCTGGGTTTATTTCAAGGGAGCGTCAAAGCATATGAAAGGTGTCGTCCTTGCTGGAGGAAAAGGGTCCCGGCTGTATCCGCTTACTCGCGTCACCAATAAACACCTTTTGCCGGTTTTTGACCGTCCGATGATCTATTATCCCATTCAAACTCTGGTGGATGCCGGCATCAGGGATATCATCGTGGTCACCGGGGGACAGAATTCAGGTGACTTTCTGCGCCTGCTCTCCAACGGAAAAGATTTCCAACTTCATCGCATTCACTATACCTACCAAGAGGGCGAAGGGGGTATTGCCGACGCGCTTCGGCTCGCCGAGCCATTCGTCGAAGGAGAGAAAATCTGCGTTATACTCGGGGACAACATCATCGAAAACAACATCATGGCGGCGAAGGAGGCCTTTGAGAAACAGTCCTCGGGCGCTCATATCATCCTCAAGGAGGTTCCGGATCCTGAACGCTTCGGATGCCCCGAAATCTCGGGCGGAGAAATTCTAGAAATTGAAGAAAAACCCCAATCCCCCAAGTCCAAGTTCGCGGTTACTGGAATTTATTTTTACGATGCCACGGTCTTTGCCAAGATCGGCAAGACCAAACCTAGCCTTCGCAATGAACTCGAAATCACCGACGTAAATAACATGTATCTGGGGGAACGCACGCTCACACATAGCATCCTGGATGGATGGTGGACCGACGCGGGAACATTCGAATCTCTGCTTCGCGCCACGAATATGGTCGCTGAATCGGGAGCAAACAAAATCCCGGTGCGCGGCATTCCCCCACGGCACTTCAGAAGTTCGGACTCGTAACGCTTGGAACTGATACCGGGCTCGATTTTCGCGCAACATTCGAAGGAGCATGGCATTGAAACTCTTGGTGACCGGCGGCGCAGGGTTTATCGGTTCTAATTTCATTCGACACGCGTTCCATACCCGGCGCGATATCCACATTGTGAATTTGGACAAACTTACTTATGCCGGAAACCCGGAAAGCCTGAGCGATTTGGCCTCCGACTCCCGTTACCACTTTGTGCTTGGCGACATCGCTGATCCGGCTCTTGTCGCGGATCTGTTCAATCGCGGCTTTGACGCTGCCGTCAATTTCGCTGCAGAAACGCATGTCGATCGCAGTATCGACGACCCGTCGCCGTTTCTTCACACCAACGTGGCTGGGACGCAATGCTTATTGGCAGCCGCCCGGGCCGCAAAACTCCCCCGCTTCATTCACATCAGTACCGACGAGGTCTACGGTAGCGCGCCCGCTGGGGCCAGTTTCACCGAAGAAACCATTCTTGATCCGCGCAGCCCTTATGCCGCAAGCAAGGCTTCGGCCGACCATTTTGTGTCCGCTTACGCCAACACCTACGGCGTCTCTGCCATCATTCTTCGTTGTACCAATAACTACGGTCCGTTTCAGTTTCCCGAAAAACTAGTGCCACTCATGATTGCGAATGCTCAAGAAAATAAAGCGCTGCCTATTTATGGTGACGGCATGCAAGAGCGCGATTGGCTCTTCGTCGAGGATTACTGCCGGGCCATTCTGCTGGCGCTGGAAAAAGGTAGGGCCGGCGAAGTTTATAATGTTTCCGCCGGCGCACCTCAGCCCAACCTGAAAATCGTCAAGACCATTCTCGAACACTTGGGCAAACCGGAAACTTTAATGCAATATGTGAAAGATCGTCCCGGCCATGATCGCCGTTATGCCTTGGACAGCTCGAAAATCCAACGCGAACTTGGCTGGCAGCCGCAGGTCTTATTTGCGGATGGCATCCGCCGCACCATTGATTGGTACCGTTGCAACCCAGCGTGGCTCGAACACGCGCGCTCCGGTGAATACCGCAATTACTACCACCGTCACTACACCAATCGTTCGGAGACTTTCAGCCGTTAACTTTTGCTGGTAACGTTAGCGCTCGATTTTATGCCGCCTCCTACAATTCGCATTCCCGCCCATTCGGATGTTCCATCTTGGCTCGGATCTCTTTCCCGGCGTGGGCTGTTCTACGCTGCATGGGTTGTGGGGTGTTGCCTCTTATTGCTGCATCCAGTACTCGGGTTCGCCGCTTATGCCCTGGCCAACGACAACGCTTCCCACCTGCTGTTAATTCCTTTTATAAGCGCCTGGATTCTTTTTCTGGAGCGAAACAAAATATTCAAGATTCTCAGTTCTGATCTTGCCGTGGGTTTCCTATTCTTCGTTGGCGGCGCAGCCTTTGCGCTCGTCGCGTTTTCTTTGGGCTCCGCTTGGACCTCGCTTAATCGGCTCTCGGTTTACATTTTTGCATTAGTCTTATTGTGGATAGCCGGTTTCGCTTTTTTCTTCGGTCGAACCGCACTGAACCAGGCCCGCTTCCCGCTTGCGTTCCTGCTATTAACTATTCCCATCCCTGACTTTCTTCTGGACAAGGCCATCTATCTTCTGCAAAAAGGCTCGGCGGAAATCGCGGCAGTTCTATTTGATTGGAGTGGTGCTCCGGTGCTTCGCGAGGGCTTCGTCTTTCATCTGGCCCACGTTAACATCGAAGTCGCCCGGGAATGCAGCGGTATTCGCTCCAGTCTGGCCCTGTTGATCCTGGCCATACTGGTGGCGTATTTTTACCTGAAAACATTTTGGAAACAAGTCGTGCTGGTAGTTGCCGGGCTATTCGTAATGATTCTGAAGAACGGCGTGCGCATCGTTACTTTGACTCTGCTGGCAAGCTACGTGGACCCCGGTTTTCTCTATGGCCGGCTGCATCGCGAGGGTGGCGTCTTTTTTTTCCTACTTGGATTGCTTATGCTGGCTCCATTGCTGTGGTTTTTGCAGCGCAGCGAAGCCAAAGAGGCCGCACCAGCTTGAGCTGATCGCTACTTTTTCGCTTCATCTCCCGCAGGATAGCTGTAGTAATATCCGCCATATCCAGCGTCACCCTCGGCGCGGTTCAATACTACTCCCAATATATTTTTCTCCTGAAAAGCCGCGGCCGCCTTTGCCGCCATCTCGTTGTCCGTAGACCCGGCCCGCACGACAAACAGTACTCCATCGCACAGATCCGCCATCATACTGGCGTCGTGGACTGGCAGAGCGGGCGGGGTATCGATAATGATCCAGTCGAAAATGGGCGTCATCAGCTCCAGCAGCTGTTTCATCCGGTCGTTCAACAGCAATTCGCTGGGATTCGCTACTTCGCTCCCTGCCGGTATCAGGCACAAGTGTGCATCGGATCCTTTTTGCACCGCTTTGAACTCGTCGACTTCACCGCGTAGATAGTCGGACAGCCCAGGACTTCTAGGTGCCCCCATCACTTGATGCAGGCGCGAAGCCCGCAAATCGGCGTCAATCAGCAGCACCCTGCGATCCGGCTGTCTGACAATGGATTGCGCCAAATTCGCAGCTACGAAGGTCTTTCCTTCCGCCGGAACGCTGCTGGTCACAACCACTCGGCGAAGCGGACGTGCTCCTCCCAATTGGTATAAGCGGGATCGCAAGGTGCGAAATCGCTCCGCCCCGATATGCCCGTCATCTCCGCCTGCAAATACGCTCATCCGCGGATCGATTCTCCATATAGGTGAGGCGCACTTCTTGATCAAATCCTCGTAGCGAAAATAACCTGGCGACTCGATGGGCGCGGCATGCGGCTTTGCCATCACTTCTCTGAGAGGCAAGGCCACCGATGGGGAGTCAGCCACCTCCAGGAACGTCGGCTCTCCGCCAGCTGCCAGTTGGGCAGATCGTTCTTGGGCTGCTTTCTTCAGTGCTTCGTGGATCCGGCTCATAAATTTCTCGTGTTGTCCTTTTTCTCTGCTCCCGGCCTTAGCCTCGGGTTCCCGCCAGTGATAATCCACTTCCCTTGCCGGGATGCTGATGCGCCCGTCCCGCAGGCGCGACGTTCGGCACCAATGCCAGTACCGGAAGCTGCAGGCAAGTCTCCACGTCGCGTTCTGTATGCATGGAAGTGTCCAGCGCAGCAATTAAATACAAAATTCCTAACCCCGCAGCCAAGCCAACTGCCGCACCTCCGCCGCCAAAGACCGGTATCTTGGGGAATGATGGGGTGGCCGGTAAACTCGGCGGGTCCAACACCCGCAACAGTTCGCCTTGTTGCTGGCGATTCAAGGCTCGGCCCATGGCCGCTTGGTCGCGGTGCTTAAGCAGTTCGTTGTAGCCTTCCAGTGCCGTTTGATAGTTTCTCGTCAGTTCCTTGTATTGCTGCTCGACTGCGGGCGAGGCCTGTATCTTGCCCTGCAAGACCGCGATCTGGCCTTGTATCTGCGCTTGGCGTTTCGTCAGGTCGGCAATACTCAAATCATCCTGGCGCAATCGCGCGCGAAGCTGTTGCACCGCTACCGGCTCAGTTGCCGGAATTCGCCCGGATGCAGGTGCAGTCTCTTTTGGAGCGTCTGACATGCGTTTCTTTAATTGCTCGATCTGAGTTTTTGCTTTGATCACGTCAGGGTGATCGGGTGTGTAGCGTGACAGCAAGATGCCCAATTGATCCTGCAAAGCACTCAGCTGCTGCTCCAGCGTCTCCGTAGGCGCATCTCCGTTTTTTACCGCTTTCAAGTTGGCCAGTTGCGAAGCCAGAAGAGATTCATTCACGGCTTTGTCCTGCTGCGCCCGGCTTACGGCTTGCGTGTGCGCATCCAGTTGAGAATTTAATGTAGTCAGCAGCCCCAAGTTGGCTTGTTCGTTGTCGGGAAGCGAACCCATGTACTTGTTTTTGAATTCAGCCAGTTTGCCATCTTGCTCGTCGAGCTTTCGCTTGGATTCCTCGAGCTGCTGGTCCAAAAACTCGGTCGTCAGAGTGCCCTGCGTCTCTGTGTATTTCGCACTCTCCTGCAGAAACATGGTCGTGACTTCGCTGCAAATGCGTTGCGCAGTCTGCGGGTCATCGAAGCTCACATTGACGTGGAAACCCGGGAATTGGCGATTTGATGAGCCCTGCATTGGTTCGAGCGGCGTTACTTCGATTGCCGATCTAAGTTTCGCAACCAATTCTTCCATATGTAGCGTTCCACGCTCCGAGGGATACAAGCCAAACTTTTCAATAATTGGTTGTAGCCGCGAACGGCTCAAGATCTGTTCTTGCATCGATGCCAGTCGTTGGTTGGTCTGCTCCGTAATCACTGGCTTTACGAGATCGGGCGAAACCGTGGGCTGGTCGACCAGCACGATAGTTTGCGAAGTAAACCGTTTTGGCAGCACCAGCGTGGCACCCAGGGCGAGGGCTGTGCCCCCCAGCACGGTCAGCGGCAATACCCACCAATACTTTTTGAGTATTCGTTTCGCCTCAGACTTGCTAATTTCGCCATTTCGAATCATTCTTCAACCCTCAAAAAAGCGCGCCCTGAATCTCGAACCGCAAAGGTCGCGTTTGTGGACCGCTTACACCCCTGAATTCTGCATTCTCGAGTTGCAAGCCCGGTTCCACCTCTGCGCTTGCCGATGGGATCGTGGAAATATTATAACCCCACTGATTTGTGTCACATATACGCGATTCTAGATGCTTTACCCGGGAGAATCGTCTACCAAGCCCGTTCCCCAGACCGGCCGAGTGGAACTATTGTACCCACCTTTTCCCTAATTTTGGCCCTTTCCTTCGACCTGGTGCCCTCACCAGCCTGTTGTTTGTGCCTGCACCGGGGTCTTCAGGACCGCCTTAGGCTAGCACCTTGCGACCCCTTGCGACGTTGACTCTGGCACTTCGCCCTCAGAGGGCGTAAACTTGGCGGTTCTTGAACCAGAATATCTCACCTATGCTTCAACGCGCGTTGAGGACCATGCCTGGACAATTCACAGCACGAAAATTGCGTATCGCGCTCTCCTGTGTTTTCCTCGCAGTCATTTTTCTGTCTTCCTGCTCCAGGGATCCCAACGTTCGCAAACAAAAATTCGTGGCGCAAGGCGACGCCTTCTTCAAGGACGGCAAATATCCCGAAGCGCAAATCTCCTATTCGCGTGCGCTGCAAATCGACTCCCGTTACGTTGACGCACTTTATAAAAGCGCTCTTTGTTATGAGCACCTGGGAAACTGGAACGGCGCTTTCCAAGTGCTTCGCAGGGCCGTAGATCTCGCTCCCGATAACATGGATGCGCAGTTTCATCTGGGCAAGATCTATTTGGGCGCCGGCCACCCCCAGGAGGCCAAGGAACACGCTTTGCTCGTATTGCGCAGCAACCCCAAAAATTCCGACGCAGCGATTCTTCTTTCCAGTTCCGACGGGGCGCTGGGCAATCAGAAGGAAGCCTTGTCGGAGGCACGCGATGCCGTAAGCATCGACCCGAACCACTCCAGCGCGTACCTCAATCTTGCATTGCTACAACAAAAGTGGGGCGCCTACCGCGAGGCCGAGGCCAGTTATCAGAAGGCACAAGCCAGCGATCCCAATTCGGTTGAGCCACGCATGTATCTCGGCGGATTCTACGAATCCCAGAAGCGCTTGGACGACGCTCGCAAACAATTTGAGGCTGCGATCCAATCGGCGCCCAAAAATCCCGCGCCCCGTACCGCGCTGGCGACTTTGTATTTCGCGCAGGGCCAGATCGATCAGGCGGAAAAAGTTCTGGCCGACGCCAAAGCGCAAATGCCCGACGTTCCCGGCGGTTATCGCATGCTCGGTGACTTCTACATCGCACGAAACGAGTCCCAGAAGGCCCTCGCGGAGTTTTCTTCCCTGCTCTCCAGTCACCCCAACGATCTTGCGGTCAAAAAAACCTACATTCAGCTTCTGATCTCGGCGCACAAACTCGACCAAGCCATCCCGCTCAATGATTCCATCTTGAAGAACGGCCCCGATGGCGATGCGCTGGTGCTCCGTGGAGAAATTCAGGTCCAACAAAAGAAGCCGGATGACGCGATTGTCACTCTGCAAGAAGCAGTGAAAAATTCCCCGGACAACTATGCCGGCCATTTACAGCTCGGCTATGCCTATCAGCTAAAAGGCAATTCTGATCAGGCCGAGACGGAATGGCGCAAAACCGTGCAGTTGCAACCGAAATCTGCCGAAGCCTGGCGCGCGCTCGCGGGACTTGCCGGAAAACGTCGCGACTGGAATGACCTCCAGTCGATAGGCGCGCAGCTGATGAAAATAGCTCCGAACGCTCCGGAAGGATACATCTTTCATGCTACAGCTCGTGGAAATCAGGGCGACGTCGCAGCCGCGGAGGCGGATCTAAATCGCCTGATTCAATCCGCGCCGCAGAATCCGGTTGGCTACATTCAACTTGGGCTTTTGCGTACCCAGCAAAAACGCTGGGCCGACGCTGATTCCCTTTTCCATCAGGCATTGGCCCACGATCCCAGCTCTTTCCCTGCGCAAGAAGCTCTCGCTAATCTGGACTTCCAGCGCGGTCAGCCGGCGGCGGCTGTCGAGCGTATTAAGGATCAGATGCAAAAGTCTCCCAACGATGCGGGGCTCGCGTTTCTTCTCGGTCAGGCGCAACTGCGCAATTCCCAGCAAGCCGATGCGGAACAATCATTCGCTCGCGCGGTTGAGCTTTTTCCTTCGAACCCCGGCTCGGTACTAGCTCTAGCCGGTGTGCAAGTTGCCCGCGGTGAAACCGATGCCGCGATCAGCAGTTACCAGCGCGCAATTCCGCTCGCCCCTAGCAACGTCCAGATCGTCGTCGCGCTTGGCACCCTCTACGAAGCCAAGGGCGACTGGCAGCAGGCCCAGTCCAGCTATCAGCAGGCTCTCGCGATGCAATCAGACAACGCTTTCGCCGCCAACAATCTTGCCTATCTGCTTCTCGAGCACGGCGGCGACGTCAATGTCGCGCTGGGGCTGGCACAGGTCGGCCGCCGTGGAATGGCCGACTCCGCCACTTCCGCCGATACCCTGGCGTGGGCATACTTCCACACCGGCGCCTTCTCCCTGGCCACCCCGCTTCTCCAGGAAGCCATCAAGAAGGCCCCCGCGAATCCCACCTATCGCTACCACCTGGGCATGGTTTATCAAAAATTGAATGATCCGGCGCACGCCCGCTCGGCCTTCGAAGCTGCCATCAAAGCCAAACCGGACAGCCCCGCCGCCCAGAATGCACGCAAAGCGTTAAGTGAACTTGCCGGCACCTGACCGCTCTTCAGCCCTTTACACCTGAGCCATTCCAGCTTTCAATAGGGTAAGGCGAGGAAATCTTATGGCTGCCGACGTATCTATACCACCCGATCTCCGATCCGGTATCGTGCCCCTCGGAACCCGCAATGGCATCGAAATGGCCATCGCACGGCGCACTGCAAAAACGCTCGGCAAAATTATTGCCAAGCCCAATTCTCCTGACCTGATCGAAGGCATACTGATCGAGCCATTGCAGATTTATCCAGACGACCGCGGTTTTTTTTGCGAGCTGGCCCGCCTCGGCACAGGTCTGGCCTCGAAAATGGTTCCCGATGACCAACGCAAGATACAAGTTTCTTTGACCCTGACTTATCCCGGCACCATCAAAGCGATCCACTACCACTCCGAGCAAACCGATCTTTGGGCGCCAGTCTCTGGTATGGTGCAAGTCTTTCTCTACGACCTCCGCCGCAACTCCTCGACCTTCGGTGCCATCAACACAATTTTTGCTGGTCGCTTCCAGCCTTGGGAAATTCTCATCCCTCCCGGAGTGGCTCACGGTTATAAAGCCCTCGGAGTCGACCCCATCCAACTCATCTACTTCACCGACCGCCATTACAACCCCGCCGATGAGCTGCGCCTTCCCTACGATCATCCAGATATCGCCTACGACTGGGAGATCCAGCACAAGTAGCCATGCGCGTCCTTGTCCTTGGCGCCCGAGGCATGCTCGGCACCGACCTGCTAAGCGAATGGCAATCGGATGAGTTGATTCCGGCGGGCTCGGCCGAAGCTGACCTCGGTAATTTTAACGAGGTGGAGAAACTCGTTGTAAAGGTCCGGCCGGAATGGATCGTCCTCTCGGCCGCATTTACCGATGTCGACGGTTGCGAACGCGATCCTGAATTAGCCTTTGCCGTGAACGCTACCGGGGTTGAGAACGTCGCCCGAGCTGCCCAGTCCGTCGCCGCGCGGGTGTTTCTTGTCAGCACCGATTATGTTTTCGATGGTATGGGCAATCGCCCGTATGAAATTGACGATCCCGTCGCTCCCATAAACGTATACGGGGCTTCCAAAGCCGCAGGCGAGGCCGCATTGCGTCAGTATCATTCCGCTTGGTGCATTGGCCGCACATCATGGTTATTTGGAATTCACGGCCCATCGTTCCCGGAAAAAATTCTCAGTGCCGCGCAAACTCGTCCGCAGCTTTCCGTGGTCAACGATCAGATCGGGTCGCCCACTTACACTCGTGATCTGGCCTGCGCCATCCGTGATTTAGTGGGCAAAGATGCGCGTGGCATCACCCACATCACCAATGAGGGTATTTGTTCCTGGTATGATTTCGCTCGCGAGATTCTTTCTGTGTCGGGGCAAAAAAACATTCCGGTTCTGCCGATCACCACCGACCAATCCGCACGACCTGCCCGTCGCCCTCACTATTCCGTACTCTCCGCCGCCAGCCTTCACGCCTACAACCTGAGGCTACGCCCCTGGCAGCAGGCTTTACGAGCCTTTCTGCAGGAGCGCCGCAGCACCACCGTTACCTCTTCTTAAGGGACAATCGCGGCCACTTCATTCGAATAGACGCTCTCGTTTCCGCTCGCGTCTACCGCCGTCGCCACGTAGTAGTAGGTGTGGCCAGTTTGCACGCTCGAATCGGCGTAGTTCACTCCTCCGACCATCGAACCGTTCATCTTCGCGTACGCACTTCCGCTCACCGTACTGCGATACACGTTGTAGCCGGCGACTGAAGAACTGCTAGCGCCCCAGTTGAGCGCTACCGAGTGCGGTGCCGTCGGCGCAACTCCAGTGCCGCTCAATGCAACGCTCGAAGCCGACCCCGTTGCATCGCTCAATATATTCACGCTGCCGTTCGCCGATCCCGCGGCCGATGGTGCAAACTGCACGCTCACCGACGTGCTCTGATTCGGCGACAACGTCACCGCTCCTGCCCCGCTTAGCAGCGAATAACCGGTCCCGGTTGCGGTAATCCCGGAAATTGCCACGTTGGAGTTGCCCGTATTCGTTACCGTAAACCCTTGTGCCGCCGAACTTCCGTCGGTTACGCTGCCAAAGCTTAGGCTGCCTGGATTCACGCTGATGGTGTGCGACGCCAGCACGCCCGTTGCGCTCAGTGCCACTGTCGCTGGAGAGTTCGGAGCGTTGCTGACGATCGAGACCCCGCCGCTCACGCTTCCCGCTGATTGTGGCGCGTATTGCACGTTGAAGTTCCCAGTCTGGCTCGGCGATAACGTCAATGGCAGCGCCAGGCCGCTCAAAGTAAAGCCCGCGCCGGTCACCGTCGCTTGCGAAACCGTCAAGCTGGAGGTGCCGCTGTTCTTGATCTGCACCGTCTGTGAATTCGTGTTTCCGGTTACCACGGAACCGAAGCTGGCTGACGTCGGCGTCAGGCTCAATCCTGGTTGCACTTGCGTACCCGTAACGGCTGCTACTGCGTTCACTCCGTCGTTATTGGTCACCGTCACGCTGCCAGCCGTTGCACCGGCCGTGGTCGGAGCAAACGTCACAGCCAACGTTAAACTTTGCGAAGGCGCAAGCGTTACTGGCGCTCCCAGTCCGCTCACCGAAATCCCCGCGCCGCTCGCGGCCGCTTGCGTAACCGTCACGCTGGAGTTTCCGGTGTTCGAGACCTGCACGTTTTGCTTGCTGCTGCTTCCCGCGCTTACGTTGCCAAAATTCAAACTCGAAGGCGAGAGAGACATGGTGTAGCTGGCTGCGACTGCGCTTCCGCTCAAGGCCACCGTTGAGGTTGGATTCGTGGCATTGCTGGTGACCGTAATTGCGCCTGTCGCTGTTCCCGCTGCTTTGGGTGCAAACGTCGCCTGTAGCGCCATAGATTGGCCCGCGGATATGGTCACCGGCGCCGCCAGGCCACTTGCGCTGAATTCTCCGCCAGTTACTGCGATTTGCGCGATCTGCAAATCACTTTGTCCGGAGTTCTTCAGGGTCACCGCTTGGGTGACATTTCCATTCACCAGCACATTCCCGAAATTCAGCGTAGTCGCGCTCAAGGAAAGTTGCGATGTTCCCGCAGCGTTATTTCCCTTGAGTTTTACGTGTGTTGAAGATCCGTGCGAGGTCATCGCCATCAACGTTCCCGATGCCGATCCCGATGTCGAGCCGGTGTATGCCACTGTAAATCTTGCCGACTGGCCCGGCCGGATCAACATGGGCGTCGCAAGTCCTGAGGTAGCGAATTCGATTGCGCTTGACGCCAGTTCCGTAATGGTCACCGCCTCGTTACCCGTGTTGGTGAGCGTCGCTATCTGCGTCGCCTTTTGCCCAACCCGCACGCTGGCAAAAGTGATGTCCGACGGCGAGATCTGCACTGCCTCCTGCGGCGTGAGTTTTGCGTTTGCGGTGTTCGCCAAACCCGCGCAGCCGCTCAATACCGTTCCGCCGCACGTAGCTAGCGCAAATATCGCGGCAATTCCCCATCCCTGCCGTTTGCCCGCTTTCGACCCGCCTACCCCGTTTGTCTTCAGTGCGTTCACGCTTGCCATTTCGTCCCCTCCGCCCCTGCATTCCGTGAGGCAGAGTACGGCTTGGACGCGCGCAAGAAATACTGGTTGCACGTTCAAATAACGGACAGGCGTGCCCCTGTCCCTGTGAACATCGCTTATTTCCAGTACCTTTTTTGTGTGATTTTCCTAAAAGCGCCGGCGTGGATTTTTGCTTGCCGGAGCTGTTCGGTTGGACGGGTAGCTGTACCAACGGCCCGCGTTACTTTCTGCTTAACGTATTATTCTGTAATTTAATTAGGGGATTGCAGGCATGCCATCGCCCAAGCGCCTAAGCGGAAGCCGGTGTATTTCCACTTCGCGCTTGCCCCGCCGGGCGTTTAACAATGAGTCCCGCGTCGCGGATCTTGTAAATCAAAGCCCGGTAGCTGATCTTCAGTTCTTGGGCAGCCTTTCGACGGTTCCAGTGATTGGCCCGGAGTGCCTCGATAATCGCGTTTCGTTCCATCTCACGTATGGCCTCTCGCGCGATCTCTTTCAAAGACCTGGTGCCCTGCGATCCCTGGTGACCGACAGGCAACGCCGGCCTGGCACGCACCGCATCTCGCTGCAGGAGTCCCTCTGAACCCACCACGATATATCGCGCGATGCAGTTTGAGAGTTCTCGCAAATTGCCCGGCCACGCTAAATTCTGCAGATAGCTCAGGAGCTCGGGTGCAAACGGCTCGCACTCTTTTTCAAATTGTCTGGAATGAATCCGGCGGAAGTATTCCACCAGTTGCGGAATATCTTCCCTGCGGTCAGCCAATCGCGGCATAGCTATTTTGAGTACGTTAATCCGGTAGTATAGGTCTGCTCGAAAACGCCCGGCGACAATCTCATCTTCCAAGCTTCTTCCCGTTGCACAGATTACTCTGGTCTCAACAGATCGTTCGCTCTGATCTCCGAGTCTGGAGAAAATACCGTCCTGGAGAAAGTGCAAAAGCTTGCTCTGCAGGCCCAGATCGAGATCGGCAATTTCGTCCAGAAAAAGCGTGCCTTGATGAGCCATCTCCACGCGACCCGGCTTCGCCGCGCTGGCTCCCGTAAACGCGCCCTTCTCATGCCCGAATAGCTCGCTCTCCAGCAGGCTTCCCGGAATCGCTGCGCAATTTACCTTTACGAATTCCCCGCTGGCATACCGGGAGTTTGCATGCAGCCAGCGCGCCAAGACTTCTTTTCCGGTACCGCCCTCTCCTACCAGCAGCACCGCCAAGTCTGTCCGGCAGATCTTCAGCGCCCGCTGCTTCACCTCGCCCATCGCGCGCGAGGTGCCAAACACCACGCCATCAGCCGGCAGTCCTTCTGGCCCGGCAATCCTTACCATTTTTGTCGCAGCTCTTGTCGCCATGTGAACGTAGGTTTCTCTCGCCGGAGGAGATTGCACTCTGCTCGCCACGCTGCGCAAAGCTGGATTCGGTCCGTCGAAGAGTTTGTCGTGAATTAAGTATTTTGTTTTGTTAGCGTTACAGGATTATCCGCCAGGATAGTAATAGTACCCGAGTTTTGGCCGAATAGGCCGGCCGGTTCATTGTAAGAGAAAGAATCTGCCGCACGCGAGAAACCCGCTTCCCGTCAGCACACCATCTGGTTGCAATTGTTAACGCCGGCTTAACGGAATCTTCCGTGATTCAGTTGGCTTTTCCCCGTTCTAGCTCGCCGCTCCCCGCATAATGTCGTAACGTTCTATAACCGCCGCCACCCCTAGCCGTTCGTTCCCGTCTTCCATCCGTGACTCTACTCGCACGATCTTGCCCGACGCCTTGACCAGGACTTCCTCTCCGTTGGTCATTTCCTTGGGAAGCGTCAACATAATGTCCAGATTGGATCCAGCTCGTACCTCTTGATCAATTACAAAATACAGACCCTTAGTCGAGATGTCCCGGGTCTTTCCGCTTTGCGTCCCGGCAAATCCTGGCGTCGGAATCCGTACCATGACCGGTAGCGATAGATCGTAGCGCCGCGCCACGCGACGCTCTGACATTACACCCATTCACCACCCGAGTTCGCGGACTGCTGCATGCTCGCGACCCTTTCGCACTGAGTTTGCCAGGGAATCACTTTAATTACTATTTCTGAATCTTTTCTAATCTTTGCCCGGTGTTGTGAACAACAATACTCGCACTTTTGCGCTTGGCCACATGTTCAGATGGGAGCGGAGCGTGGCTCATTCTGGCCGGGAGTTGCGGGAAAAGCAAGGCACTTCGCGCGCCTATTCCGATGAAGCGACCGGTACACTTACCGCTTCTTTGTTCGGCGCGGCACTCGGCGCCCGTTTGCTGCGCGGCGTGTCCAGGTTGAATTGCCTCATCTTATATAAGAGCGCCTTGTAGCTGATGCCCAGCATCTTGGCCGCATCTTTGCGGCACCAGCGGGTTTTCTCCAGAGCGTCGGCGATCGCCTCCATCTCCGCCTCGTCCTTCAGACCGCGAACCAGCGCCTTTAGCCCCTGTTCTTTCGGCACCGTCACTTCCGGCCGCGGAGAAGTTCTCTGCCGCGTCGCTGACATCTCCACCAGCTCGCGCAAACTTCCTTCATCGTCTTCCAGGATCACATAGCGTTTCACGAAGTTTTCCAACTCCCGCAAGTTGCCTGGCCACGGGTAATTCAACGCCGCATCCAGCAGATACTTGGAAGGTTCCACTACCTCTTTGCCGAACTTTTCACTGTACTTGTCCAGGAAATGCCGGAATAGCAGGGGAATTTCCGCGGTTCGTTCGCGCAGCGGTGGCACCAGTATCGACAGCACGTTCAACCTGTAATATAGGTCCTCGCGGAACCGCCCGGTCTTCATCGCTTCATGCACATCTACGTTGGTGGCAGCCAGAACTCGCACATCGGTATCGATCAAGTGCCTTCCGCCCAGCCGCGAATACTGATGATCCTGCAATACGTGCAGCAATTTGGCCTGCAAGTGCGTGCTCATCTCCGCGATCTCGTCCAGAAAAATCGTTCCCTTGTTGGCCATCTCGAATTTACCCGGCTTGGACCGCACCGCGCCGGTAAACGCGCCTTGCTCAAACCCGAATAACTCCGACTCCAGCAGCTCCCCGGGCAGCGCCGCGCAGTTCACCTTGATAAACGGCTGATTCCTGCGCTTCGAGCGCAGATGAATCATGCGCGCCACCACTTCTTTGCCCACTCCGCTCTCCCCGCACACGAATACCGGCACGTCCACCGGCGCAATCTGCAAAATCTGCTGGCGTATTCGTACCATCTGCGGACTGGCCGCAAGGAAACTCAAATCTTCCGTCACCTGATCGCAGTAGTCGCGCAGTACCTGGTTCTCGGCGACCAGTTCCTTCTTTTGCCGCGATTTCAGCATGGCGGCGTCCAACTCGGATTTCTCGAACGGTTTGGTCAAATAATCGTGCGCGCCAATTCGAATCGCTTCAACCACCGTTCCCACTTCGTTTGAGCACGACAGCATGATCACATTCAGGGTACGATCCAGTTGCATCAGCTCTTTCAGCGTATCGATTCCGCTCAGCTCCGGCATCAGCACATCCAGGATCACCAGATCCGGCCGCTTCCCTTCGCTGATCTGCTTGATGGCTTCCCGTCCGCTGCTCAGGGTCTCGACATCGAATCCATCCACCTCCAGCAACGTTTGCAGATACTTGCGAATGCTCGGTTCGTCATCGACTACCAGAACCTTCTCTTTTACGGCCATCGCGTTGCTCCTTTCGGAAAATCCCATGAAATCGGTGTCAACTCTGTTCGATCGGCAATAAGAAGCTGAAGGTACTGCCCTTCTTGGCTTCGCTTTCCACCCAGATTTTCCCGCGATGCGCCTGCACCAGCCTTTTAGCAATGGCCAGACCCAGACCCATTCCGGAGGTGTTCCTGTCCACTCTCACGAAATCTTCAAAAATCTCTTGATGGTGTTCGGGCGGGATGCCCGCTCCGGAATCGGTCACGCTGACTTCCACGCTGTTCGGTCGCGGCAGCCGAAACCGCCGCCGTTCCTGGCTTGGCGCCGCTTCCGCTACTCGCCTCTCCCAGAAATGCGGCCGCGCTGTCAAAGTCACATTTCCGCCCGGCGGCGTGTGTTTCAGCGAGTTATCCAGCAGATTTGCCGCCGCCTGCTGCACTTTTTGATAGTCAAATCGAAATGTTGGAATCGACGGATCCAGCTGCACTTCCAGTTTTACGCCTTTTCTTTGGAACGCTTCGGCCCAGCGTTTCGCCATCTCATCCAGGCAATCTTGTAAATCATTTTCACGCAGTTGCAGCACCAGCTTTCCACTCTCCAGCGCGGAATAATTCAGGAACATCGAAACCAGCCGCACCAGCCGCTCACAGCTTTCCTTGGATTCCTCTAAAATATCCTTCTGCTTTTCGGTGAGCCGGCCCAGCGATCCAGCCAGCAGCAAATCGTAATATCCTTTAATCACCGCCAGCGGGGTCTTTAACTCATGCGCCGCCGAGGCCAGAAATACGGTTTTTTGCCGGTTTACTTCTTGCAGCTTCAAGTACGCCGCCAGCAGATTTCGGTACGTGATCTCTCTCTCTTGCAGCAGCTCTTGCACCGTAAGTTGCGTCGCGCTATCGGCGGCGACTCCGTCCACGGTTCGATCTTTAATTTGCACCACCAGCCAGTCAGCCTCCGGAGTCAGCCGGAATCGCGCTATTTTCCGGTTCTCGCTCCCCGGGATTTCCCGTTCCGCCCAAGCTCTTCCAGTGCCCAGTTCTTCAAGAATTTCAACTCCACTGCTGCGAAACAAATTCTCGAATATATTTACTCTATGACTACTTAATAATTCTGGAATGCCAAGCGCGGCCTTGGCTGCGCCATTCGCGGCCAGCAGTAGCCCTTGGCGGTCCGCGACCATCACTGGCGCTTCTATTACTTCTATAATTCCTCGGAACGAGTCCACCGTCAGCGCTGTGGGGAACAGGCCGTCTGCAGCCGCCGACGCTACCACCCGACCGCTCATTCTCAGTTGGCCCTGCTCCCTGCCGAGTGGCAAAAATTTTCCCGTCGATTGCCGCCATACTCCCACCCCGGTATAGGACTGTCAATGGTAAATCCGTTCCATTTGCACAATTGCGGAAACTCACTGGACATTGTCGTGTTACTTTTTCTCTTGCTGCCGCTCTGCAACCCCTTCTTATCCATTAACTTACACAGTTTCAATCACTTAGAATGTATTCGACTCTAATCGCTATGGCATTTCGTATGCTAGTAGCGTACTAGTTCAACGGTACTAAAGAGAG
>Ga0209488_10000074_pt1 | contig 70158 bp, 64 predicted proteins | sample Rivendell_Oct201_8_FD_188349 | JGI IMG/M metagenome (GOLD analysis project Ga0209488, IMG submission 188349) | Vadose zone soil microbial communities from the Eel River Critical Zone Observatory, Northern California, USA -... | ecosystem: Environmental > Terrestrial > Soil > Vadose zone >...
GTCGTGGATCGAGGTATTGCCGAACAGCATGTTGATCAACTGTCCGGCGTCGCACCCCACGGTCTCGGTCGCAAGCGCGATGCGAACCGAAAAGATGCCGTTGCCGATGTCGCCGATGCCGACCACCCGACCGACGATGTCCGATTTGATGGCGTCCTCGTCGATGGCCTCGACCGGCATTTCGACGCTCTGTTCGACCGCAATGGTTCTGGCGCGCGCCTTGATGGATCGGGCGTCGGAGCGAATCCGATAGGTCACCAGCAAAGCAGATCGCACGGACACCGTCCCGGAGCGCGCTCTGGCCACATAGAATTGTCATGGCCGCGCATAGGGTGTGACATCATGACCGCGACGCGCTCTTCCCGGCAATGCCCGACAAGCTGGCCGTCACGGATAACCGGCGGTGCGATGTTGGAGCACCCGCCCGTGCGCGTTGACGAGCCGGCGCCACGACCGTTGTGCCAGATCCGATACCACAATGGCGGTTATCAGTACTGCGACGATCAAGAGCCAAGTCACGAAGATGCCCAGCAGCCCGAGCAGGATCGCACCCGTCACAACGAAAAGCAGGGGCGAAAGCAGCAGCAGGCCGTGCGGATAAATGCGAATTGGCAGCGATCTTTGTGTCGGGTTCACGGGTCGAGTTTGCGCGCTGTGTTTCGGGTTGGCGTCTTGTGGGGGAACGGTTTGCCGGCTGGACATAGTCGTATCCTTAGCCCCTGTCGGGGCCTTTGCTGCGTGCGTGGATCAATCGCTTTGCCGCTTTACTTATTTACCTTAGGCGATTCTCTACGAAGCGCGCGAGCGATCCACGGCTGTGCATTTCATTAATTATATAACTATAGTTAACGACGTTGGCCTCAATGTGGCCGGATTTTGTCGCGTCCAAAAATGACGTGGTGACGCGCCGAGAATTTTCAATCAGCCTTGATGCCAAGTTCCCGGACGATCTTGCCGTACTTTTCATAATCTTCCCGGATGAGGCTGTTGAAATCGTCGGGCGACAGCACGAGCGGCTCCAAGCTACCGGAAACATTGAGCTTTTCGGCAAAATTCGGACGCCTCAACAGGTCATGTATCCCGTTGCGCAAGGTGGCGACAATCGGTTCGGGCGTGTTGGCCGGGGCAAATACACCAAGCCAGATGTCGATGGCGAATCCAGGGTAGAATTCGCCGACTGCCGGCAGGTCGGGAAAGCGCTTTGCCCGTTGTTTGCCGCTCGTTGCCAGCGCGCGCAACTGGCCGGATTGGATGAGCGGCGCACTGGCGGAGCCGGAAAACATAACTTTGGTGTCGCCGGCAACCGTCGACTGGGTGGCTGGAGCCGCGCCGCGAAACGGCACATGCAATAGGTCGATGCCGGCCCGCTGTTTGAGGATTTCCATCGACAGCTGATGCTGGCTTCCGTTGCCGCCGGACGCATAGGGCAACGCCGGCTTGGTCCGGCGCGCATAGTCGATGAATTCGGAGAATGTTTTGGCCGGCACGTCGGGGTGGACCGACAGCATGAACTGGTTGGTGGCAACGCTCGCGACCGGCAGGAGATCCTTCAGGGGATCGAACGTCAGCCGGGAGTAGACATGCGGGTTGATGGTGATGCCGCTGTCGGCATGCAGGAGGAGCGTATAGCCGTCAGGCGGTGATTTTGCGACGAAGTCGGAGGCGATATTGCCATTGGCGCCGGGCCGGTTTTCGACCACGACCGACCAGCCACGGGTCTCCTGCAGGTGGTGCGCCAACAGTCGGGCCGAGATATCAGGAGCGCCGCCAGGCGGGATGGTCACCAGGAGGCGGATGGTGCGCGAGGGGAATGTCTGGGCGTGCGCCGGTGAGGCGCCGAAGAATGGCGCGAGCGCAAACGCCAAAAAGAGCGCAGCGGCAAAAAGTGCGTTCCGTATGCCGAGAGCCTTAATATTCGTTTCGTGAGATTGATTCTTGTCCATCGGGGCATGCCGTTGGTCAGGGTGCACGATGGCACCATTAAAACATTTGGGTTCGATTTGGCCAAAATTGTTGGGTTCGTCCGCTGGCCCCCGACCAGCCCAAATTTGAAATTGAATTATGCAATCCTGATCTTATTAAGGTTGTAATCATAGGTTGCCAAGTCCTTAGAAACAAAGTTCTGAGAAAACAAAAAGCGCCCGGCCGGTCAGGGCTTCAGGCGCAATTCGACATAAGTATTTCGCCGTATAATTGATCTGCAAAACAGGGTCAATTGATCATACACGCATGGCGATCACATGTTCGTGAACAAAGCAGGAACATTCTTTGGGCTTGGTCTGTCGATCGAAAACATCGGACGAATCCAAAACTCGATTTATCGGCTGTGCTACTGATGCCGGCAGTGCTCCTCCTTTTGGCGCTTGCGCCGGTCCACAGCCGGAATGAGATTTTCCGAGCCAGACTCGCGCGCTCAAAAATCGTCTTCATGGCCGCCTTCCACCTTTTCGCGAATTTATGTAGCATGTTGATTGAGCTGCCTGCGAGTTGGTTCTGAATCCCGATCATCGCAATGCGTTGCGGAGGTGCTGTCGGTGGACAAGCCGAGTTCATCGTTCGCATATTGAGCGCGTGTTGCGTGAGAACATTGGAAGAGCAACATGAAATTTCCCCACCGAAGACAATTTCTGCATCTTGCCGCCGACGTTGCCGCGCTGCCGGCGGTCTCGCGGATCGCGAACGCGCAAGCCTGGCCGACGCGGCCGGTGCGCTTCATTGTGCCGTTCGCGGCTGGCGGGGCGACCGACATTACGGCGCGTCGAATTGGCCAATGGCTGTCGGAGCGGCTCGGGCAGCAATTCGTGATAGAGAACCGGCCGGGCGGGGGTAGTAACATCGGCACCGAGGCTGTCGTACGGCTCCCTCTGACGGCTATACATTTCTCGTTTTCGATCCGTCTGCTGCAATCAACGCAACTCTGTTCGATAAGCTAAATTTCAATTTCATGCGGGACATTTTCCCGATCGCTGGCGTCATGCGCCAACCAAACATAATGGTCGTCAATCCATCTGTTCCGGCAAGGACGATTTCCGAGTTCATCGGCTATGCCAAAGCAAATCCGGGCAAGCTCAACATGGCAACGTCGGGGAACGGAGCGCCGTCCCACTTATGTGGTGAGCTGTTCAAGACTATGACGGGCGTTGACATGCTGCATGTGCCCTATCGGGGTGCTGGCCCCGCTACCGTTGATCTGCTAGCCGGACAGGTACAGGTTTTTTTCGGTGGCCCAACCGCGACCATCGAATACATCCGCACTGGTAAGCTGCGGGCGCTCGCCGTTACTACTTCAATCCGCTCAGAGGCGCTCCCGGAAGTCTCAACAGTAAGTGAATTTGTGCCGGGCTTTGAAGCGAGTTCGTGGTACGGCATTGGCGCGCCCATAAATACCTCTCGTGAGATAGTCGAACGGCTGAACAGCGAGGTCAACGCGGCACTCTCTGATGCCAATATCAAAGCACGTTTTGCTGACTTGGGAGGGATGGTTCTCCCAGGTTCGTCAGCAAACTTTGGCAAGCTCATCGCAGACGAAACGGAGAAGTGGGGCAAAGTGGTTAAGTTCTCGGGTGCAAAGCCGGATTAAGCTCAAGTCGCGGCCGGAGATATTCCATAAATCTCGTACGAATAGCGATTCAAGAGAGAAAACGTCATGAAACTTCCGCGCCGACAATTTCTCCGCCTTGCCGCGTGCGCTGCAGCGCTACCGACCGTGCCGCGCATCGCGCGGGCGCAAGCCTATCCGACGCGGCCGGTGCGCATTGTCATCGGTTTTCCCGCCGGCGGCGCGGCCGACATTGCGACTCGTTTGATCGGGCAGGCGCTCTCGGGGCGGTTTGGTCAACCATTTATCGTCGAAAACCGACCGGGCGCGGCCAGCAATCTCGCAACCGAAGTGGTGGTACGAGCACCAGCGGACGGCTATACGCTACTTACGGCCACTACGAACAATACGATTAATGGGTCGCTTTATGAGAAACTCAATTTCAATTTTGTGCGCGACATTACGATGGTCGCTGGGATCATCAGTTCGCCACTGGTCTTGGAGGTCCATCCATCGCTTCCAGTGAGTTCAGTTCCGGAATTGATCGCCTATGCCAAGGCCAAACCGGGCCAGATCAGCTTGGCATCGTATGGAGTCGGCACGACTTCGCATGTGGCCGGGGAGTTGTTCAAGATGATGGCCGGCATCAACATGCTACATGTGCCGTATCGCGGCTCGGCGCCCATGATTACGGATCTACTCGGTGGACAGGTGCAAGCCGCAGTAGATAACCTGCCGGCATCTATCGAGCACATCAAGGCCGGTAAGCTGAGGGCGCTCGCGGTCGCCACCGTCACACGTTTGGAATCGCTTCCCGAGATTCCGACCGTGGCTGAGTTCTTGCCGGGCTTCGAGGCGAGAGCGTGGGCAGCGATCGCGGCGCCCAAAAACACGCCCACCCAAATTGTCGACAAGCTCAATAGCGAGGTCAACGATGCCCTTCGTGACACGAGAATCAGGGGCAGGGTCGCCGAGCTTGGCGGCACGGTGTTTTCGGTTTCACCTTCTGATCTCGGCAGGATTGTCTTTGGAGAAACCGAGAAGTGGGGCAAGGTGATCCGGGCGGCCAATATCAAACCGGAGTGATGGCAGACGCTGGCCGAATAACGTCCCGATATGCGCACGACCTGTCCTTCAATTGAACAAGCGGAGCGACGCCATGCTGAAATTTCCCCGCCGCAAATTCCTGTATATGGCCGCGGGCGCTGCTGCGCTGCCGGCGGTATCGCGCATCGCACAAGCGCAAGCCTATCCGACACGGCCAATACGCCTGCTCGTGGGGTATAGCGCTGGCGGTCCAACCGATATAACGGCACGTTTGATCGGCCAGTATATTTCGACCAGTCTGGGCCAACCCGTGATCATCGATAACCGGCCCGGGGCTAGTAGCACAATCGCTACCCAAGCTGCAGTTAATGCAGCGACCGACGGATATACGCTGATCCTTCTGGGCGTCTGGGAAACAATAAACGCAACGCTTTACTCCAATCTAAGATACAATTTCATCAACGACATTGCTCCAGTCGCCGGACTTATTCGGTATTCCAACGTAATGGAAGTACCATCATCGCTTCCAGCCAAAACCGTTTCCGAGTTCATCTCTTACGTGAGAGCGAATCCGGGAAAGGTCAACATGGCGTCTCCAGGAATTGGTACATCACAGCATCTTTCAGGTGAACTATTCAACATGATGAGTGGCCTTAAAGTGCCTGCGGTTCAATACCGAGGCTCTGGTCCCGCTTTGACGGATTTAATTGGTGGACAGGTCCAAGTCATGTTTGACGCGATCCCATCGTCAATCGCTCATATCAAAGGCGGCAAGCTGCGCGCACTGGCAGTAACTGCTGCGTCTCCGTCGGAAGCGCTCCCAGAAGTTCAACCCCTAACGAATTTTGTGCCGGGTTACGAGGCTAGCGGTTGGAATGGCATAGGGGCTCCTAAGGGCACTCCTCCCGAGATCATCGATAAGCTCAACACCGTGATCAATGCGGGCCTTGCCGATCCGACACTGAAAGGGCGATTTTATGAACTCGGCGGCACGGGACTTCCAGGTTCTCCTGCTGAACTCCGTAAGCTCATCTTTGACGAAACCGAGAAGTGGGGCAGGGTGATCAAGTTTGCGAATATCAAACCCGAGTAATCGTTCGCCGGTTGCACATTCCATAAATTCCGATACGCGTACGGCTGATGGGGGACGTGCCCCAGGCGACGAGATTGCTTCAATACCGTCGCCTGTCAATCATGCGAGGCTTATTCATCTAATGCTGACAATTTGGGGACGGTGCAGTTTCAACCTCCAAAAGGTTATGTCGTTAGTGCGTGAGCTGGGGATTGAGCACCGGCATATCAAAGCTGGCGGTCAATTTGGCGGCCTTGATGCCTCCGAGTCACGGCGATTAACCCACATGGCCGCGTTCGGGTAATCGACGATAACGGCACCATCGACTGGGAATCACACTCGATCCTGCGTTACTTGGCTGCATGCTATGGACAAGGTTCATTCTATAGCGATGACGCCGCGGAACGCTCGCGCTTTGATCGGTGGATGGATTGATCGCAAACGACGTTGCAGCCTGATTTCCTGACCGGCCCTTTCTTCCCAATGTGACCGAAGTATATGACTTGGCTGCGAGGAGCTTGATGACGGATGAGGCGCTTGAAGGCACGGACAAATTCGCGGACGCGATCGTGCCACATCCAAAGTTCTCAAGGTCCCGGGATCCGAAAAAAAGCCGTGGTGGAGCGCCGAGAGGCGAGGCATCCCGCATTCTGCGTGGGATGCTCCGGGACGCCTCACACGTGTCTCACCCGGGCGTAGCGCTTTGCGGCCATTGGGGACCTTCCCGGTCCTCAGCCTCTTTCGGCGCTCTACTCCCCCCAATGAACTTATGGGGATCCCCCTTTTGAAAAAGGGGAACCAAATGACGGCGCGACCGGCGCCGCAAAACAAACGAATTGCGGAACTATGCTTAGATGAAAAAAATGGGTTATGGGGGTCGCTCCAGCGCCGAAGAAAATCCGTCGTTCGACAAGAAGTTTGGAGTTCCGCCTTCAGGCGGCTCTGGCTATGCTTCAACGAGAAAGAAAGGAAGAACCGCCTGAAGGCGGGACTCCAAACTTCTTTTCAAACCTCCGCGCTCTAATACGGGAAATTTAATATATTACTCTCGTAGATTGAATCTTGAGCTAGTTTTTTCGGGACCGAAACCAACGTGGGATTTGCGTGACTTATCAGTGTTGCGCCATCGCGGGCGACGTCAGCGTGTTGATGAAAGCGCGTGCGTGCTCCGGCTCCTTGCTGCTGGCCGGGATGGCGCCGGTGTAAATGGTCCAGAGATGGGTGTCGCCGGGCAAAGGGTCATATCGAGATTTCGTGACGCGACCGTCGCCCGCTTGCGATGGCGTTGCGTCGTGCTACACCGGCCCGCGTCTTTCTTAATCGACCGTGCGGACACTTCCATGAACATCCTTCTTATCGGTTCCGGCGGGCGCGAACACGCCCTGGCCTGGAAGATGGCGGCGAGCCCACTGGTTCAAAAGCTCTATTGTGCGCCCGGTAATGCCGGCGTCGCGCAGGAGTGCGAACTGGTCGCGCTCGATGTGTCCGACCATGCGGCCGTGATTGCATTTTGTCACGCCCACAAGATCGGCCTCGTGGTCGTCGGACCGGAAGCGCCGCTTTGCGCCGGCATGGTCGATGAACTTGGCGCGGCCGGCATCAAGGCCTTCGGTCCCTCGAAATCGGCAGCGCGGCTCGAAGGTTCCAAGGGCTTCACCAAGGACCTGTGCCGGGCCAACAATATCCCGACGGCCGCGTACGAGCGCTTTAACGTTGCCGCGCCCGCCAAGGCCTATGTGCGCCGGCAAGGTGCGCCGATCGTGATCAAGGCCGACGGGCTTGCGGCCGGCAAGGGCGTCGTGGTGGCTGAGACGGTCGTGGAAGCCGAAGCTGCGATCGACATGATGTTCGGTGGCGGGCTTGGGGCTGCAGGCACCGAGCTCGTGGTCGAAGAATTTCTCGTTGGTGAAGAGGCCTCGTTCTTTGCACTTTGCGATGGCGAAACCGCGATCCCATTGATCTCCGCACAGGACCACAAGCGCGTACACGATGGCGAACTTGGACCTAATACGGGCGGCATGGGGGCCTATTCTCCGGCCGCCGTCATGACTCCCGACATGACGCGGCGCGCCATGGATGAAATCGTGTTGCCGACTGTGCGCGCCATGAAACAAATGGGCGCACCCTATAAGGGCGTGCTCTTTGCCGGGCTGATGATCACGGCGCAGGGACCCAAGCTGATCGAATACAATGTGCGCTTCGGCGATCCCGAATGTCAGGTCCTGATGTTGCGCCTGATGTCCGATCTTGTTCCAGCGCTGCTGGCTTCATGCGATGGCGTGCTTGGAAAATTCGATCTGCGCTGGTTCCCGGACGCCGCCCTCACCGTGGTGATGGCAGCGAACGGCTATCCGGGCGCTTATGCCAAGGGCTCGGTCATCGAGGGGCTGGAGGCCGCGGCGCAGGTCGAAGGCGTGCAGATTTTCCATGCCGGCACGCAGCAGGATGGCGCGCGGACGCTCGCCATCGGGGGCCGTGTGCTCAATGTCTCGGCCTTGGCCAAGACGGTTGGGCAGGCGCGTGCGCTTGCCTATGAGGCCGTCGATTGCATCAAATGGTCCGGCGGCTTTTTCCGGCGCGACATCGGGCATCGGGCTGTCGCGCGGGAGAAGAGCGCAACATGAGTGACGATCTGACACGAGTGACAAAGGTGCGTCCAACGGAAGGACTTGTCCTGCGCATTCGATTTGCCGGCGAGCGACGCGACCGCGTGCTCGACATGACGGGTTTGATCGCTCGCAGTGCGCATTTCGCACCGCTGATGGATGATTCCGAATCCTTCGCTAAGGTCGCCATCGTGGAAGACGGCCTTGGTGTAGGATGGCCAATTCAAACCAAATGGGGCGAACTCGACGTTTCGGCCTCAACGCTTCGCCGGCTCGTATGCGGCGTGAGGGACAGAATTTAGGCCATGTCCATGGTCGATCGCCAATCCGCATTCTCCGGTACCAAAGACGTCGCAACCGCGTTGGCGTTCGACACCGCGCGTCTCGCTGATTATCTCCTCGCCCATCTTCCGGGATTTGCGGGCCCGCTATCGGTGCGCCAGTTCAAGGGCGGGCAGTCCAATCCGACCTATCTGATCGAGACGCCGGCACGCCGCTATGTGTTGCGGCGAAAACCGCCAGGCAAGCTCCTGCCGTCGGCGCATGCGGTCGATCGTGAATTCCGCGTGCTCGGAACGCTGGCGGCGCAAGGCTTTCCGGTCGCCCGGCCACTACATTACTGCGACGATGCAGATGTCATCGGCACTGTGTTCTATGTGATGGACTATGTCGAAGGCCGCGTGTTCTGGGATCCGCACATGCCGGGTGTCACTGCCACGGAGCGTGCGGCGATTTATGACGGCATGAATGCCACGCTGGCGCAACTGCACGTGTTCGATCCGGCAGCACTCGGGCTTTCCGATTTCGGTCGCGGGGAAAACTACGTGGCGCGACAGGTCGACCGCTGGTCGAAGCAATATCGCGCCTCCGAGACCGAGACGATCGATGAAATGGAGAACCTGATTGCCTGGTTGCCGGGACACCTGCCTCCGGGGGCGCCGGTGCGTCTCGTGCATGGTGATTTTCGCCTCGACAATGTCATCGTGTCGCCATCGGGGTCAGTGATCCTTGCTGTCCTCGATTGGGAACTCGCAACGCTCGGTGATCCTCTGGCCGATTTCACTTATCACCTGATGGCCTGGGATATGCCGCCGTCACCAACCAGCGTGGGATTCGGCTCGCTCGTCGGTCGTGATCTCGACGCGCTCGGCATCCCGTCGCGCGCCGCGTATGTGGCGACCTACCGGATGCGCACCGGGTTCGATCCGGAACCGCACCTTGACGTCTATCTCGCTTACAACTTCTTCCGCCTCGCCGCGATCCTGCAAGGGATCGCGGGCCGCGTGCGCGACGGCACGGCGGCGAGCGAAAATGCCGCCGCCTTTGCCCGCATGGTGCGGCCACTGGCGGAGCGGGCCTGGGCGTTTGCCTGCGATGCAGGTGCGCCGTGAAGACCGTCGGCGTGGCGCTGGGCGGCGGCGGCGCGCGCGGGATTGCACATATTGCGGTGCTTGAAGCGCTTGATGACATGGGTGTGAAGCCCGTGGCGATTGCCGGTACATCGATCGGCGCGCTGATCGGGGCGGCCTACGCTGCCGGCATGACGGGTAAGGAAATTCGCCGTTATTTGTTGTCGCTCGCGCATGATCGCAGCGAGATGGTGCGCCGCCTGATCGCGGCGCGTGGCCGCAGCATCGCAGCTTTATTCCGCAGCGGTACGGCAGCGATGGTCGATGCCGAAAAACTCTGCGCGCAATTCATGCCGGAACAGGTGCCGGAGGATTTTGGCTCGCTCGCAATCCCGCTCACGGTAATTGCTTCCGATCTATTCCGGCGCGAAGCGCTGGCTTTGTCAGCGGGTGCCTTGCGTCCGGCGCTTGCGGCTTCGATCGCGCTTCCCGCCCTGATGCGCCCTGTCGTCATTGATGGGCGGACGCTCATCGACGGTGGTGCTACCAATCCGTTGCCGTTCGATCAATTGCGGGGCAAGGCGGATGTTGTGGTGGCGGTGGACATTTCCGGCGAGCGAAATGACCGGCGCGAGATGCCCGGACCCTGGGAGTGCCTTGTCACCACCGTAATGGTCATGGGCTATGCCATCACGTCGGAAAAGCTCAAGCACACTGCCCCCGAATTGATCATCCGGCCGAACGTCGGCTCGTTTCGCACGCTCGACTTCCTGCAGGCGAGCGCCATTTTGCGCGCATCGGAACCCGTGAAGGCAGAGATCAAAACGCAGCTTGCGGCGCTGTTGGCGAATTGATCCTTCAATTCCGCGCCAATCTCTCGTCAAGCCGACGGCGCGTGATGTGGCCGATCTGCTCCAAGGCGTTGGCTAACTCAGTCTGGACATCGTTCGACACCCGGCGGTCCATCTCGGCGATCACCGTGTCGCGCGTTCCATGCAATGCCAATGCCACAATGCAGGGGAAGCCGAATTTCTCGCGGTAACGCCGATTGATGTCGCTGATGCGCTCAAGCTCCGCGCGAGTGAGGGCGGTGAAACCAAGTCGTCCCTGTTCGCCAATCGAGTCCCTGGTCAGCGTTCCGCCCGCAGCCTCGTGCCCCGCAAGCTCGGGATGTGCCTTGATGAGCGCAAGCTTCTCATCATGACTCATCGCCAGGACGGTTTGCATGAATGCGGCGTGCAAAGTTTCCGGTGAGTCATGCTCCGCGGTCAGTCGCATCCGGTGCGTGCGCTCGGTAATTTGCGGCGAATGTTCAAAGATATCTCCAAATCGCTCGACGAACAGCGCGCGCGGCATGCGTGACGGCCGGTAACCTCCTGCGGGCGGGTGCATCCTGATCCAGTGCCGTGCGATGTCGAGCCTGGTTGCGACCCAGACCTTGTCGTGGCCTTGGACATAATCGAGGAATCGCTCCAAGGCGGCTGTGCGTCCCGGCCTGCCGGCGAGCCGGCAATGCAGCCCGACGGACAGCATCTTGGGCTGTTCGATGCCCTCCGCATAGAGCACGTCGAAGCTGTCTTTCAGATAAGCGAAGAACTGGTCGCCGGAGTTGAACCCTTGCGCGGTCGCAAACCTCATGTCGTTTGCATCAAGCGTATAGGGCACGATCAGGTGGGGCCCATGTGGACCGTCGACCCAATAGGGCAACTCGTCCGCGTAAGAATCGGCACTATACAGAAATCCCTGCTCCTTCATCACGACATCGAGGGAGTGGATCGATGTGCGGCCCTGGTAGAACCCAAGCGGCCGGTGGCAGGCGACCTGGGTGTGAATGCGTATAGCCTCTTCGACGTGCGCGCGTTCCTCGGCTTCCGAGAAGTGACGGTAGTCGATCCATTTAAGACCGTGTGACGCAATCTCCCACCCGGCTTGGTTCATGGCCTTAACGATTGCGGGGTTTCGCATCATGGCCGTGGCAACGCCGAAAACCGTCACCGGCAGCACACGCTTGCTGAAACTCCGCAGCAGCCGCCAGAACCCCGCGCGGGCGCCGAACTCGTAGATCGATTCCATGTTCATGTGGCGCTGGCCGGGCCAAGGTTGTGCGCCGACAATTTCGGACAGGAATGCCTCGGAGGCGTCGTCTCCGTGCAAAACGCAGTTCTCGCCGCCTTCCTCGAAGTTGATGACGAACTGGACGGCCACACGCGCTCCGTTCGGCCAGCGCGCGTGTGGCGGGCTGCCGCCATAGCCGGCGAGATCGCGTGGGTAATTGGGCTCGGTCGCCTCTGAAGACATCAGTTCCCTCGATAGGTCGAATAGCTCCAAGGGGACACCAGCAACGGCACATGGTAATTCCCGTTGAGTTCGGCAATCGAGAAGCGTAACGGCACCATGTCAAGGAAGGGTGGGCTTGCCTGTGCGGCGCCGCTACGGGCGAAATAGGCGCCGATGTGGAAACTCAGCATATAGGTGCCCGTCAGGAAGTCGGGGCCGGCAAGCAGTGGCTGGTCGGTGCGTCCATCTGCATTGGTGCGGGTCTGTTTGATGAGCCGCCACGCCCCGTCGGCCCCAAGGACATGAAGATCGATCGCGACAGCGCGCGCCGGCTGGCCGCGCGCTGTATCGAGAACATGTGTCGACAGATGGCCCATGTTCCTGCGTCCTTTCCTGACTTGCGTCCGCAGCCTTGGCGGCGGCGGACCATTATTCGAAAATCTTTTAAAGTAAACGTTTTTATCGATCGTCTCGGCGTGGCGGACCGCTGATATGTTGCACCGAAGCGAGCAATCCGACACTATCGCGCGGGCGATGCTCGTCTGTATCCGTGGGCGGGGGTCAAAGGTGTCAGGTTGAGGGACCTCCCGGATATCGCGCCCCATCATGCGCGTAAACGCGCTGATGTGGGGCGCTCATCCGGGCTACGCTACTAAACCTGACGCTCAGGGGGAATCGATGGCAGACACTACGATAGCCGGCGTTCAAATCGTTGCGCCAAGCGGGTCCGGCAAACCGGATGTTCATCCTGTCGACGAGGTCCTGGCCCCGCACAAGCTGGCGGCGCTCGGATTGCAGCACGTGCTCGTCATGTATGCGGGCGCCATTGCGGTTCCGCTGATCATTGGCCGCGCGCTGAGCCTCACTCCCGAGCAGGTCGCGATCTTGATCAACGCCGACCTTCTGGCATGCGGCATCGTCACCATCATTCAGTCGCTCGGCGTCACGCCCTATTTCGGGATCAGGCTGCCCGTCATGATGGGGGTCACCTTTGCGGCCGTGGGCCCCATGCTGGCGATTGCCGGCGATGCCTCGCTCGGCGATTCCTCCGCACGGCTGCTGACGGTCTTTGGCTCGACCATCGCAGCCGGCGCATTCACGATCGTGATCGCTCCGGTCCTGAGCTACCTGCTGCCGCTATTTCCGCCGGTCGTGACAGGCTCACTCATCCTGATGATCGGCATTACGCTGATGCGGGTCGGCGTCAATTGGGCGGCCGGCGCGCCCGTTTCGACCATCCCCACCTATGGGGACCCGTTCAATCTCGGAATGGCCGGTCTTGTCATGCTGACGATCCTGCTGATCACCCGGTTCGTGCGTGGCTTTTTCGGAAACATAGCCGTTCTGCTCGGAATCGCTTTCGGCTGCATCGTTGCCTACTTTGCGTTCCAGGCCATGCCATTGACCAAGGTGGAGCAGGCGCCCTGGTTCGCCATCATCCATCCGTTTCAGTTTGGGATGCCGCAATTCAATCTCGTGCACATCGCGACGATGTGCGTCGTCATGATCGTCGTCATGATCGAGTCGGCGGGAATGTTTCTCGCGCTCGCGGACATGACCGGCAGGAGGCTCTCTCAAGACGACATGACGCGCGGGCTGCGGGCCGATGGCCTCGGCGCTATGATCGGCGGCATCATGAATACCTTTCCCTACACGTCGTTCTCGCAGAATACCGGGCTCGTCGGAGTAACGGGGATACGATCACGCTGGGTGACCGTCACGGGCGGCGCAATTTTGGTCCTCATGGGCTGGTTCCAAAACTCGGAGCGCTCGCCGAGGCGATCCCGCAGTTCGTGCTCGGTGGCGCCGGCGTCGTCATGTTCGGCATGGTTGCGGCGACCGGCATTCGCATACTTTCCGATGGCGGGAGTGGCAGTACCGCCCAAGGGGATTTTGCTCCAGACACCGGACCAGATTAAGCGTGCGATGGGCGAAATCCGTGTGCAAGCCGTTCTCACCCAGGCGATGCCGCCCAACAACGTCACGCAGATGACGGCGAACGAGCGGCGGGTGCTTGCGGCCTGGCTTGAATCGCGCTGAGCAGCTTCTTCAGGGGCTTACGTCATGCATCGGATTCCAATCGAGTTGTTGACGAAGGCGGCGTTCTTGCCATTTGGCGAGGTGATCGAGACGGATTTTGCCGACGCCGTCGTGATCAACGAGGGTTTTGCATTGCGCGTCAACGACCTGGCGCAGATCGACGTCGCTGCAAATGCAGGGGCAGTCAATGTCAGCCTGTTCGTTGCAAAGGCACGCCAACGGCCGATCAAAGTCAGAATGATGGAGCGGCATCCGCTTGGCAGCCAGTTGTTCCTACCCCTGCAAGAGAGGTCGTGGCTCGTTCTCGTCTGCACCGATCCGCTCGTTCCCGCGAGCTATCGTGCATTCGAGGCCTCCGGCCGCCAAGGCGTAAATTATGCCCGCAACGCCTGGCACCACCCGCTGCTCGTTCTCGACGACGATGAGCGCTTCCTCGTCGTCGACCGTAAAGGCCCCGGCAACAATCTTGAGGAGATTTGGGTCGATAAGCCGATCGAACTGTCGGTGACACGTTAACACTGTTGCGTCACAAGCGCGGAACTCTCCCGGCCCCATGGAGCGCACACTGTTTGGGTGCGCGTCTCGAACCATCGGCAAATTCGAACTGGAGGATGGAATGCAAAATTGGATTTACGCTTGTCCTCCAGGTGGGCACCCTCCGCAGACCGATCTGCTGACGGGACGCGCGGTGTTTACCGAAGCCTACGCCGTCATTCCCAAGGGCGTGATGCGCGACATCGTTTGTAGCGTGTTGCCGTTCTGGGAAAAGACCAAGGTTTGGATCCTGGCACGCCCGTTGTCCGGCTTTACCGAGACGTTCTCGCAATACATCATGGAGATCGCGCCCGGGGGTGGCAGCGAACAACCGGAACCCGACCCCGGCGCCGAGGGCGTTCTCTTCGTCACCAGCGGGGAAATCTCGCTGACACTCGCCGGCACGGGACATCGCCTGACGGCAGGCGGCTATGCGTATATTCCGACGGCGACCGTCTGGGTACTGCACAACCGGAGCGCCGAGCCGGCAACGTTTCATTGGATTCGTAAGTCCTATGACGCGGTGCCCGGCGTGAGATCGCCTGCGGCTTTCGTCACCAACGAGACCGAAATCACGCCGTGTTCGATGCCGGGCACCGACGGCCGTTGGGCCACGACGCGTTTCGTCGACCCCGAGGATGTCCGCCACGACATGCACGTGAACGTCGTAACTTTCGAGCCTGGCGCGGTGATCCCGTTTTGCGAGACGCACGTCATGGAGCATGGCCTCTATGTGCTGGAAGGCAAAGCCGTTTATCGCCTCAATCGGGACTGGGTCGAAGTCGAAGCCGGGGATTTCATGTGGCTTCGCGCCTTCTGCCCGCAAGCCTGCTATGCGGGCGGACCGGGGCGCTTCCGTTACCTGTTGTACAAGGACGTCAACAGGCACCCGGCGCTCAGGCTTCCTATTTCGTAGGGGCGGGTCTTGTGCCCGCCCGGCGTGCCGCAAACGCCGCCGCTGCAGTTTGCGTAGAGCGGCCGCATCAGCGTGTTCGCGCGCTACGAGCCGCCCCTGCCGCTTTCGATGGACGGAATTCGTGACGCGACGGGCGGGCACAGACCCGCCCCTACGAAAGAGTTTGGCCTTTTATTTTGGCTGAAACAACGCGTTAGCCGAATTTCGGCTCAAGCTTTGTCGACCACAGCGCATGGTCGTCCACGTCCTTGAGTGTGACCGTTGCGACTTGGGTTTGACCGTCGATGGCGACATGGCCAAAAAACTGCGTTCCTTCGCTGGGCGGCGCCCCTTGCGCCGTTGAGCCTTTTTGGTACACGGCCTGAGCGCCAAAGGTTTTTTCGGGGTCGCGCGGCGGGGAGGTGCCGGCGTGGATGGGCCCCGAAACGAACTCCCAGAATGGGTCGAATTCCTGGAATGCGGCCTTGTTCGGATCGAAGTAGTGCGCGGCGGTGAAATGCACATCCGTTGTGATCCACATCGTGTTCCTGATGCCCGCGCGTTTCATGAACGACAGGATGTCGGCGATTTCCAGTTCGCGGCCAAGCGGTGGACCATCATTGCCCTGGGCGATCGCTTCAACTCCCCATTGGCGCGCAATGTCATAGACCACGACGATGCTGATCGGCTGGTCAGCCGAAATCACCTTCCATGTGGCCTTTGAATTCAAAAGCTCGCGTTTGAGCCACGCAATCTGGGTGGGGCCGAGCAAATAGGAGTCGGGACCATAGGCGCCTTGCAGGCCTTCGTTGTTCGGCCCGCGATAGCTGCGCATGTCGAGCTGGAATACGTCGAGAAGCGGCCCGTAGGAAATCTTGCGATAGACCCGGCCTGGTTCGGCAGGCGTCGGCCGCAACGGCATATATTCGTGAAAGGCGCGGCCGGCACGTGCCGTGAGAATGAGCGCGTTTGGCTCGACATATTTCTTCGCCTTGTGCTCGTCGCGGTCGAGCGGTTCCCCAGGCCACCAATTGTTGGTGACCTCGTGATCGTCCCACTGCGCGAAGGTCGGAATTTCGAGATTGAATGCGCGCAGATTACGATCGAGCAGATTGTATTTGTAACTCGCCCGGAACTCCGCGAGCGATTCCGCGGGCTTGGTCTTTTCTTCGAGGACCACGTTCTTCCAGATTTCGCCATTCGGCATTTTCTGCTCGGGCAAGATCGGCCCGTCGGCATAGATCGTATCGCCATTGTGGATGAAAAAGTCGGGGCGGTTGCGCAGCATTGTCGCATAAGTGCGCATGCCGCCACGCGATTCATCAATTCCCCACCCCTGGCCTGCCGTGTCGCCGGACCAGACGAACGAAATGGAACGTTGATCGGCCGGCGCAGTCCGGAATCGCCCGACCATCGGCTCGCCGACAATCGTCGGCGAGAAAAGGTCCTGGAATCGAATACGATAGAAGATGTCCTGGCCCGCCGGCAGGTCTTGCAGCAAGACTTTGGCGGTGAAGTCTGATTCGGGGAGGGCGTCGACTGCGACCGCATGACGGATGTTCCTGAAGCTTTCCGTGGTCGCGACCTCGACCAGCATGCGCGCCGGCTTGTCGGCGCGTCCCCACACCATGCCGGAATCGGTCGTCACGTCGCCGGATTGAATGCCATGGGTGATCAGCGGGCGATCGGCAGCGCGGCTGAGGTATGGCCGCGCAATTCCGCCGATCGTCGTAACGGCGGTTGCGGCAGTTGCGGTTTTGAGAAATCGACGGCGCGACGGAAGCAGTATCTGGCGGGTGGTCATAGGGAACTCCTCCAGTTGTCCAATTTCCACGAAATTTTCGGGTCCACGATAATGCGTCAATATTGCAGATTTGTGTGGGCAGCGCCGATTGGCGTTATGTTCGTAGCCCGGATGAGCGCCCCTCATCAGCGCGTTTACGCGCTCAAAAGGGCGAACGCCCGTCTTCGCGGGCTATGTGAAGCGCAATCCGGGTTCGCGCCAAGCGGCAAATCCGTCCCGCATTATGCATCGGCGCATCTTGCGATGCGCCGATAGCTCCATGCGGGCTACGAAGTCCGCGCGCCCACTTGGCGTCGATGGGACCGCTGCCTCACCGCCGTTCGCGAAAGAAATCCCTGAGCAATGCTGCGGCCTCGCCTTCGGCAATACCGCCATAGGTCTCAGGCCGATGGTGGCAGGTACCTGCATTGAAGAAGCGCACGCCATTATCCACCGCGCCGCCCTTGGGGTCAGGGGCGCCGTAGTAGAGCCGCCGGATGCGGGCAAAGGAAATGGCGGCAGCGCACATTGCGCAAGGCTCCAGCGTTACATGGAGGTCGCAGCCGGTCAGCCGCTCCGTTCCCAGCGCCTTTGCGGCTGCGCGGATCGCCAGCATCTCGCAATGGGCGGTCGGGTCGCAATCGGTCAGGGTGCGGTTATGGGCGCGTGCGATTACGGTCCCGTCGCGAACGATCACGCAGCCGACCGGTACCTCGCCGGCCTCGCCGGCTGCGCGCGCCTCTTCAAGCGCAATCTCCATGAAGGATTGTTGCGGCATCGCCCTTTCGACTCTGCTATCAGGCGTTACGTTATCAGGAGTTTCGCCATGGCCGACAAGGGCCAACGCACCCAGACTGCCAAAAACAAACCACCATCCGGCGATCGCGTCGCCAAGGCCATGGCACGGGCGGGCCTGTGCTCGCGCCGCGACGCGGAGGCCTGGATCGTGGCAGGCCGGGTTAGGGTCAATGGAGTGGTGATCAAGTCACCGGCGCTCAATGTCACCCCGGCGGATCACATCGTGGTCGATGGCGAGCCGCTGCCGCAACGCGAGCGCACGCGGCTTTTCCTCTACCATAAGCCGCGCGGCCTCGTGACCACGCATGCTGACCCGGAGGGCCGTCCGACCATTTTCGAAGGCCTGCCCAAGACCCTGCCGCGGCTCCTGAGCGTCGGGCGCCTCGACATGACGACCGAAGGGCTGTTGCTTCTGACCAATGACGGCGGGCTTGCGCGCATTCTGGAATTGCCCAAGACCGGCTGGCTACGCCGTTATCGGGTGCGGGCGCATGGCCGGGTGGCCCCCGAGACGCTCAAAGGATTGCGCGACGGCATCACGATCGATGGCATTCACTATGGCGCGATCGATGCGGAGATCGAGCGCGAACAAGGCGCCAATCTCTGGCTGACTTTTGCGATGCGCGAGGGCAAGAACCGCGAAGTCAAGAATGTGATGAGCCATCTGGGCTTGGCCGTGAACCGGCTCATTCGCGTCTCGTTCGGCCCGTTCCAGCTCGGCCAATTGGAGCCCGGTGCGGTCGAAGAGGTCAGGACCCGCCATTTGCGAGAACAATTGGGCGAACGGGTGGCGGCGGCTGCCGGTTCGGATTTCTCCTCGCCAATTGTCCTACGGCCGGAGGAGGAAGTTCGCAAGCCGGTAGAAGAAATGCGCTCCGCGCGGGATGGGGCGCGGCAGGAGGCGCGCACGGGCGAGGCCGGCGAACGCCCTCCACGTGCATCGCAACGACCGCGCGGTCATGTGCGCCGCTCGGATACAGAACGCATGGGTGAACCCGCGATGGCGCGCCGCGAGAAGCGTCGTGGCCTCCGGGCCGGCGCCAAGCCGCCCGGCGGCAAGCCGCACGGCAGTCGACCACGCAGCGCTGGGCCACAAGGCAGCAAGCCGCACGGCGATAGGCCGCGGCGCGGCAAGCCACGGTAATGCGTATCGTTGGCGGCCGATTGCGTGGGCGCGCATTGGTGGCGCCGAAATCACAGAATGTGCGGCCGACGGCCGATCGGCTGCGCGAGAGCCTGTTCAACATCCTGGTGCATGCCTATGGGGATCCGGTTACGGATGCGCGCGTGCTTGATCTCTTTGCCGGCACCGGCGCGCTGGGGCTCGAAGCAATGTCGCGTGGCGCTGCTTTTGTACTCTTCGTCGACGAGGGCGCCGAGGCGCGCGCCTTGATGCGCGAAAACGTTGCAACGCTGGGCCTTGGCGGCACGACGCGCATCTTTCGCCGCGATGCGACCAAGCTCGGCCCCGCGCGTCCGATTGAACCGTTTGCACTCGCGTTTCTCGATCCGCCCTATGGCCAGGGCCTTGCCGAACAGGCGCTCGTTTGCGCGCGTCAAGGCGGATGGCTGGTGCCTGCGGCACTGGTCGTCGTGGAAGAAGCCGCGGATGCGGGCTTCAAAGCTCCGTCGGGGTACGATGAATTGGAGCGACGGCAATACGACGATACGGAACTGGTGTTTTTGCGCGCCCCTTTGTAGCCCGGGTTGGAGCGTGACGCGCTTTTGCGCGTTACGTCGAAAACCCGGGAACGGTCTTTCAGCGTTGCGAGATCCGCCCCGGGTTTCCCATTTCGCGCGTAAAGAGCGCGCAAAATGTCCACCCCGGGCTACGACGGAGACTCACTCCGCAACTGCCCCACTTGCTTTCACGGGCGCGGCCAAGTTCACGAGATCGCTGCGCACCAAACGGTCGAGGACTTCGGGCCCGCGCCGATCCGGTGCCGGCACGCTCAGGCCCAAGGCTTCGAGCCGTTCGCGCATCGCCGGCTCCTCAACGATTTCGTTCACAGCTCTTGCGAGCCGCTGCACAATTGCTTCCGGGACGCCCTTGGGAAAGAAGAAGGCATTCCAGCCGTCGGTGTCGAAATCTTTCAAGCCCTGTTCGTGCGCCGTGGCGAGGTACGGCATTGCCGGACTCCGCTGCGGCGAGAGCAGCGCGATCGCCTTGATGACTTTGGACTCCACCAGCGGCACTGTCACCGAAATGACATCGCACACGTAGTCGATGCGGCCGCCGATCAGGTCCTGCATGGCGGGGCCCGTGCCGCGATAGGGCACGTGGGTGACATTGATGCCGAGCGCGCTGTTGAGCAGGATACAACTCACTTGTGTGGCCGACCCGGAGCCCGCGGAGCCGTAATGCATCTTGTCGTGGTTCGCCTTGGCGTAGGAGGCGAATTCGGCGAGTGTGTCGGCCGGCAGGTCCTTGCGCGTGACCAGCATTTTTGCATTCGTGATGGCCACGGAAACCGGCGCGAAATCCTCGGCCGCATTGTAGAGCGGCTTCTTGTAGAGCATCTGGCTGAACACGTGCGTGCCCTGGTTGCCGAACAACATCACGGAACCATCGGGCGGCGCCTTGGCGACGCGTGCGGCGCCCGACATGCCGCCGGCGCCGCCGATGTTCTCCGCAATGATCTGCTGGCCCAGTTTCTCAGAAAGCCTTTGCGCAAACAATCGCGCCACGAGGTCGACCGGCCCGCCGGCCGGGAACGGCACCACCAGGGTGACGGGGCGCGTCGGCCAAGTCGATGTTGTCGACGCGTTGGGTTGTGCGGCGACGGGCGACGCCATGGCGCAAGCGAGCGTGGCGCCAATCAATGTTCTAATCATGGCTCAATCTCCGTGCCACCTACTCCTCAACAATTCCGCTGGCTTTGATCGGAGCTGCCCATCGTTCGATTTCGGCCGGGACGAACTTGTTGAGATAGGCCGGCGTCCGGCGTTCCGCTGCGACAACCGTTACGCCGATGTCCTGGAAGCGCGCGCGCAGGTTCGCATTTTCGACCGCTTCGTTGGTGGCCTCTGCCAAGCGGCGAACGATGGCCGCGGGCGTGCCCTTGGGAAACGAGAATGAACCCCAGCTGCCGCAGTCGAGGCCCTTGATGCCTTGTTCTTCCGCGGTTGGGAGATTTTCAAGGCCGGGCGCGCGATCAAGCCCAAGCGTGACGATCGCCTTGACGGTCTTGCCCTGGATTTGCGGTAGCGCCGTCGAAATCTGCTCGGCCACAAAATCGATGCGTCCACCGATGAGGTCCTGCATCGCGGGACCGGCCCCGCGATAGGGCACGTGCGTGATCTTGGTGCCCATTGCGACATTCAAGAGGACAGCGCAGACATGGGTGCCGGAGCCGGCGCCCGCAGAACCATATTGCATGTTCAGGTGGTTTGCCTTCGAATAGGCGATGAACTCTTGAAACGTATTGGCCGGGAAATTCGGGCGCGCGATCACGACTCGTGTGGAATCTGAAAACAGCGCCACGTGTTCGAAGTCGGTCACCGCATTGTAGAGCGGCTTCTTGTAGAGAGTCTGGTTGATTGCGAGAACGGCGCTGCCGGACATCAGCAAGGTGTAGCCGTCAGGCGCGGCCTTGGCGACGCGCGCGGCGCCCGTCATACCGCCGGCACCGCCGATATTTTCCACGATAACCGTCTGGCCAAGAACTTCGCTTAAGCGTTGCGCCATGATGCGCCCGATCGTGTCGATCGGTCCGCCCGCCGCATAGGGCACGACCATCGTGACGGGACGGGTCGGCCAGTTCTGTGCCTGCGCATGGCTGGCGCTGAGGGCCGTGGCAATTGTCAGGGCGATCAAGGTTCTTGACATCACGTTCTCCTTTTTGGGAGCGAGCAACAAGTGGCGAATAGCGAGTAGCGAATAGCGAATAGTCAATGCGCAGATCGCGATCCAGGTACTTACTACTACTCGCTACTCGCTACTCGCTATTCGCTATTCGCCACTATTCCCTACTCGTTACCCACCACTTTCAATCGATACTGATACCCGCCGCTCGGATCACTTTACCCCAGCGTTCCACTTCCGCGGGGAGGTATTTTGCGAGATATTCGGGTGATCGCTGTTCCATGGGAAGTATGTCGAGGCCGAGATCTTCCAGGCGCTTGTGAATGGTGGGATTGTCGATGGTGTCGCTCATCGCCTTGTTGAGCTTGCGCACGATCGGGTCCGGTGTGCCCTTGGGCAGGAAGAAGCCGTTCCACACCGTCGCTTCGACGCCAGGCAGCCCCTGTTCGCCACTGGTCGCGAGATCGGCAATGATCGACACGCGCTTGTGCGCCATCACGGCCAGGCCTCTCACGGTGTCTTGCTTGGCCTGCGCGGCACCGCTCTGGATGGTGGCGCACGCGTAGTCGATGCGGCCGCCGATGAGATCCTGCATGATCGCTCCCTCACCGCGATAGGGAATATGCGTGACCTCGACACCGAGTGCCATGTTCAAAAGGAGGCAAGGCAGATGGGTGCCGGAGCCGACGCCGGCGGAGCCAAACTGCATCTTGGCATGGTTGGCTTTCACGTAAGCGACGAATTCCTGCAGATTCCTGACGGGCAAATCCTTGCGGGCGAGCAGGATGCGCGGAGATTCGGTCATCAGCCCGACAGGCTGAAAGTCTTGCGCCGAATTGTAGAGCGGCTTCTTGTACAGCGATTGGTTATAGGCGAGCGTGCCGGTGTTGCCGATGAGGAAGCGGTAGCCATCGGGCGGGGCCTTGGCGACGGTCAGGGAGCCCGCCATGCCGCCGGCCGCGCCGATGTTCTCCGCCACGATCGGTTGTTTGAGGAGTTCGCTCATGTGCTGGGCCTGAATGCGGGCACTGGCGTCGATGCCGCCACCTGCCCCAAACGGGATCACCAGCGTCAGGGGACGCGTTGGCCAGTCCTGCGCGACCGCGCTTGGGCCTGCCAGTGCAACAAGAATAGTCGCTGCGACAAATGATGGCGCGCGCAAAAGCTTTGTCATGGGCATCTCCTGTTTCCCCTGACAGTCGCGCTCCTTGGCGCCGGGATCAAGAGCCCAAATTGACCCGGGGGTGCGCAGTGACGAGGTGTGGCCGGGTCGTGCCTATCGCCGCCGTAATGACGCCAGGATGCTTCGCGCCTTGCTGAAGACACGCCAGAGGACAGGCGTCTGCTTGATGAAGCGTTTGGTGCGGCGGAAGGCGACCATGGTGGCAACGATCAGTCGCCCGCGCATCGTCGCCGGTGCGAGGTAGTCGTAGAGCTTCAATTCGATGTCCGACCAGTCGCGTTTGTAGGGCTCGTCGCCGACCGTGAAATCGAAATAGCGAAAGCCGCGATCAATTGTGCTGCGGATCAGCTCGTTGAGGTGTGCGCGGCCCGGCCCAAAGCGCGTCAAGGCGCCGTCTTCGTAGCTTGAGAGGATGAGATAATAAGAGCCCCGGAAGCGCAGGCCGAGGCCGGTCGCGACCGCCCGCGTGCCGACGTCGAGGCGGCTGACATGAATCACGCCGCGGGCTTGCGCGTCGGTGGCAACTTCGCGATAGAAGGCTTGATAGCCGGGGCGGGCCATGAGGTCGTCGACGCCCATGCGGACAAAGGACTGCGATTTCTGGCGGATCAAGGTTGCGACCGTGCGTTCGACATCGACACGATCCTCGACGTCAACGAATTGCACTTTGCCGTGTTCGGCAAGATGCTTGAATTGGCGACGCTCGCGTTTGCGCGTCGAAGCCGATCGCTTCTCCGCATAAAAGGCCTCCCAGGACCGGCCAAGGGTTGCCACGTAGGCGCCGCTCGGGTGGGCCGCGACGTCGAGACCCGTGAATGGGTTCTTCTGGTCGCCTACCGCGTCGGGCATTTTCTGCAGATCGATCCAGTCAAATCGAAATCCTGGATCATTGCGCAAGAGGAGAAGTGTATCGCTCCAGATCGCGGCAAAGCGATCGGCCGGTACGGCTTGCGCAAATTCCTTGGCCAGGATCGGCATGTTGTAGTCGCATAGTTCCGAGCCTAGCCACGTGAGGCAGCGGAACGGCCCATGCGCCTCGATTGCCAGCGGCAGTATGATCAACAGGCTCCCGCTCGCGTCGCGGCCGCACACGATGGCAGGCTTGGTGCCGCGTCGGGACCCGACATGCTGTTGGAATTTGGCGAGCCAGATGTGGTGCTGAAATGCCGCGCAGTCGGCATGCTGTTCGAACCGCTTCCACTCCGTTTCAATGTCGTGGAGATCGCCATGGAGCGTGAGGGAGAAGTTCGTGGACAGACCGCACGTCGGGGCATCATGGGTGAGCGCCAAGGGCGGGCTCGCCGCAATTGGGAGATCGTTTACCTTGATCGATGAATCACTCGCCTCGCGGCTGCGCATGGTGCTGGTTTGGGTCGGTGCCCCTTCCTGTAAGCCCCTCTCGGGTTGCAACAAGGCGGCTGTGTTCTCACTCATGTCGGGGCTCGCGATCAATCTTGTAAGGATCAGCCTTTAGCCCGCTATTGTTGCAGTGATACCTGAATAAATCATGTTTTGCATGCATCCGGCCAATGTTTGACGCCCCGCATTAACCATGACGGCGACAAATGCCGGATGGACCGATTGGCCAGGTCCTTTTGGCAAGTGCGTTCGAATTCAACGTTCTTTTATGGTTCGTACGCAATAATCGGGCCAAATAGGGGGCGGCCGATGCGGCAGACCGATATTGCGATCGTTGGCGGCGGACTTGGCGGATCGGCGGCTGCAGCCATGCTGGGGCGTGCCGGTATCGATACGGTTTTGATTGATCCTCATCGGGCCTACCCGCCGGATTTTCGATGCGAAAAGCTTGACCATGCGCAGGTCGAACTCGTGCAAAAGGCCGGTCTTGCCGATGTCATCTTGCCGGCCGCTGTCCTCGACCGCGAAGTCGCGATCGCGCGGTTTGGCCGGCTGGTCGAGCGACGGCCCAATCAGCAATATGGCATTCTCTACGACAAACTCGTCAATACGGTTCGCGCTGCGATTCCAGGCGACGTGCCATTCATTGAGGCCAAGGCGACCGCAATCTCGACAAGCGAGAATCGGCAGCAGATAACTTTATCGAATGGAGAGGAAATTTCGGCGCGCCTCGTCGTGCTCGCCAATGGACTGAACATCGGATTGCGCCATAGTCTCGGGTTGGAACGAGAGGTGCTGAGCGAATGCCATTCGATCAGCATGGGATTCGACATTGCGCCGGCCGGGCGCGCAAATTTCGATTTTCGCGGGATGACCTATTATCCGCAGCATGCCGAACAAAAGCTTGCCTATTTGACGTTTTTTCCGGTGTCACAGGACGCGAGCCTGCGTGCAAACTTGTTCTGTTATCGGGATATGCACGATCCGTGGCTGCGCCAGATGCGCGCGAATCCACGCGAGACCATGCTGGCCGCCATGCCGGGCCTCGACCGGCTTCTCGGGGATTTTGAAGTGATCGGTCCGGTCAAAGTGCGGCCGATCGATCTCTATGTCACGACAGGCTATCGACAAGCCGGTATCGTGCTGATCGGCGACGCTTTCGCGACCTCCTGTCCGGCCGCGGGAACAGGCACCAATAAAGTCTTCACCGATGTCGAACGGCTCTGCAACCGCCACATCGGGCGCTGGCTTGCGAGCGGCGGGATGGGCGCGGACAAGATCGCTTCTTTCTACGACGACCCCGTCAAGCAGGTTTGTGAGGAACATTGCCTTGCCAAGGCCTATTATTTGCGTGACCTGTCGACCGCAACCGGGCTTGCCTGGACGGCGCGGCGCTGGGGCAGGTTCCTCGGCCACTGGGGCGTCGGAACGCTGCGATCGGTTGGCGATCAGCTTTCGATTTTTCCGCACTGCCGGGAGGATGTCGGCGCGACGGGTGCTGCGGGCTCATCGGCGATCCGCCGCGTCAGCAACGAGTAAAAGTGCCTTGCGGGCATCAGGTCTTTGGCCGCTCACGCATAAACGAAATCTTGATACGGCCCTGGTATCAGGACGCTTTGCTGCTTCGCTGCAACGCAGCTGTGTTCCTCGGTAGCTCAGTGGTAGAGCAAGCGGTTGCTTCCCGTTCGGTCGATGGTTCGAGCCCATTCCCGAGGAGCCAATTTTCCACAGATAAGCAATTGCACCGTCAGTTCATTCATTCGCGAGATGCGAACGGCGTTGCCGCAGTTTGCGGAAGAGGACCATGGCGCCGGTGAATAAACTAACGGGCAGCCACACCCATAAGAGCTCGCTCAAGATTACGTCCAATCCGCGAGCGCTGAAGAAGTTGCGCCCAAGAGGAGAGACCTTGATCGGCTGGAACGGGAAGAAGTAGCGCGTGTCATCAAACGGCGCGAAGAATGCAACGCCCAGGCCGCCGTCGGTCATCGCGTCCAGGATCCCGTGTGAGGCGGTAACAACAAAAAAGTAGACAAACAGCAGAAACCTTGACCAGCCGTTCGGGATGCGGGGAAACGCCGCGAATGCGACGAGCAGGCTCAAGACGATCGCGAAGACCAGCGAGTGCGAGAGCCCGCGATGGCCGAGCATGTCTTCGTAAGGAATGCCGAATCGGAAGGCGATCACGTCGGCGTCCGGCAGCACCGAGCAGAACACCGACAGCACCCAGAAGCGCGCGGGTATGCGACCCGAAGAAAACGACTTCCCGAGCGCGGCGGCAACAAATCCATGGGTGATGATCGTTGGCATTACATGTAGCGAACGCGTCACCAAGTTTGCAGGGCTATGAAATCTGAGCCAATATCTCGACCAGCCTTTCGGGTGCGTCGACCATGACATCGTGGCCCGAATTCGTCACTTCGAATGTCTGCCAAGTTTTGTCGGCTTTGCATTCAGCGAATGATTTGTCGAAGGACGGCTGCGGATAGCGCGGGGCGCGGATATAGGTCTTCTTGGCCACCTTCTCGCGCGCGCCGGTGAGCTTGATCGGCTGCAGCGCGACGCCGTTGGGTTGCGGCGTGGTTTTTGAATCGACCCACGCGCGGTCTTTCTCGTTGACGTGAAATACTTCCGCCTTCGGCGACGGCCGCCCGGGCTCGCCTCTCGCGACGGCTTCTTCCAGTCCACGCCGGCTGAACTCCGAGGCGGAGTCGATGCTGCGCTGACCGTTCTCAGGTTTGAACGCGTCAAGCCACACAATCGAGGCGACGCGATCGCCGATGTGTTCAAGCGCGCCGGAGCCCGGCCAGCCACCGTAGGAATGCACCACGAGACAGATATCCTTGAGGTCCTCCCATTTGACCAGGTTGACGATGTCGGCGATGTGGGTGTCGAGCACAACGTCCTTGCTCAGCAGGTGTGAGCGGTCGCCGACCCCGGTGAGCGTGGGCGTGAATACCTTGTGGCCCTGCTTCTCAAGCAGGTCCGCCACACGCCGCCAGCACCAGCCGCCATGCCATGCGCCGTGGACCAGCACAAAAGTTTTGCGGTTCGTTTGCGCCTGCGCGCTGCTTGAAATAGTTTCCGCCGTCGTTGCGGCAACAACGGTTCCAGCCACACGGCTGATCATGCCGCGCCGGGTCATGTGTGAGTCGGTCAAGGCCTGTCCTCCCTCTTCTGGTTTCACGGTGCAGGGCTGTTTGCCGGCTTTCCCTTCTCCACAACGAGCGTTGCGATGAGTTTGACGGTTACGCTGCCCATATTGATGCCCTGATGTATCTTGCCGGCCTCGACCAGAAATGACGTGCCGGTCTTGTATGTGGCCCTCGGCCGTCCCTCATGTTCGAGGATAAGTTCTCCCTCCGCAACGTAGCCTGCCAATGGACCCGGATGTGTGTGGCGAACCTCGCTGACGCCGGCGGGGATTTCCACGATGATCATGTACAGTTCGTAGCCTGGTATCGTGGAATCTTGCTGCAGCAACAGTTGGCGTCTGATCTCGGGTTGTTGCTGGGCGGAGGCCGCCTGATTGCCCAAGAACAATATGGTCGTCGACAGCAGCAGTGAAAGCACGGTCGTCAGGGCGGCGGTACGTCGCATCTTCGTTTCTCCTCATTGAAGCAATTTCCGGAAAACTGGATAGCACTTCCACGGGAGGAACGCGACGAATGTTGAATCTACCGCCCGAAATATCGCAGGTCCGGTGGCGCCTGGCCTTTCTTCGACGGCATCAGGTGGCCGTCGTGGCTGAGCATATAGTGCTCGCCGCGCAATAGGATATGCTGATTGGTTTCAATGCAGGTCGACTCGGACCAGACCGGCCGCGCCTGCGGGGAGCGGCGATAATCCTTGGTGACCGCCCACGGCTGCGTGAAGGCGCTGTCGTAGATCGTGATTTCGTCGTGCAGGATATTGGGGTTCTGCTTGTCGCTGTAGATGCGTTCCTTGACGATGGTCTTGTTGTCGGCGTGCAACGGAATGGCGCTGCTGTCGAGGGTGCGTAAACCCCGAAAGTCGCGCGTCTCCACTTCGAGCACGTCATATTTGCCGTCGCCGTCCTCATCAACCCAGCGCCCGACCGAATAGCCCGAATAGGACGGCTCAATGCGTTCAGTCCAGTCGCGTCCATCCGTAAAAATGCGGCGGAGATCGTTGAAGGTGCCCAGCAGCATGACGGTCATTTCCGGCTGCACCAGGATTTGCATGTTGCTGTAGACGTTCATCATGCGCGGCATGCCGGCGGTAATGCAGGTGAGGTCGCGGTCGAGGCCCGCGCCGCCGGCAGCCTGGTCGGCCAGGCTCTCTTCGTGGATGGCCTGATATTCCGCTGTCAACGGCGCCTGCTGGGCCCGGCCTTCAGACTTGTTGGGGTCCCATGAAGGATTGCCGGTAATCCCGGAAACGGGCGCGCGGCTCCACTGGCCTCTCCAGTCCGGATATTTTGTCTCGTCATGGGCTTGTGATGCCGCAATGTTCACGAACCATGCAGTCATAAACGCGAGCATGCCGATATAGGTTTTGTGGAGCATGACAATCTCCCGAGGTGTGCCGTATTTGCTCATCCCTTGTCGTTTTATCCAGCCGTTCATTTGCTGTCATCACTCTTTGATTCGAGATGGTTCGTTACGGCGCCTCTATCGTTCCGGGCGGGTTCAAGACTTGCGGCCTCCGCGTGCCAATTCGTGCATGGTCTCAAGCTGCATTTGCTGGATTTCAGCAAGTCGTTGCCATTGCCGAGAAATCAGATGGTCCATCTTCTCATGAAGGTGCCTGATTTCAAGCTCCGCCTTGAGGTTCACCCGGTAGTCGTTCTCCGAACGCAATCGATCCTTCGCCTCCACGCGCTTTTGACTCATCATGATGATGGGGGCTTGGATGGCAGCAAGCGTTGATAATATCAGGTTTAGAAGGATGAACGGGTAGACATCGAATCGATTCGGCTCCGGAACGGCGATGTTGAATACTATCCAGGCCGCGAGAAGGAGGCCGAACAGGATTATGAAGGTCCAACTACCGCCGAAACTGGCGAGGTGATCGGACAGACGTTCTCCCAGGCTCCGCCGATCCTCAAACCCCTCGTCGATATTTTCTGCAAGCGTATCATGCTGTGCGATACTTTCCGCGACCTGGCGATCGAGTTCCGTGAGTTCCCCGTGCTCGGTCTTGAGCAGATCCTCAAAATACAAGGTTCGGTAGTGCGCAAGCTCGTCGCGGCTGATAAATGCATCGACCGGGATATTTGGATGATCGATTCGGATACGTTCCACCAGACTGGGCCGCAACGTTTCCAGCGATACGAGGTTGCCACGGGGGTGTTCTTTGCCTGAAATTGCGCTAGCCGCCCTGGCCTGCTTTCTGGGTGTGGTACTTGGACGGCCAGCGTTTTCTTCGATATTTGCCATTTTTATCCCCTTTGCTTTTGGCAACTAGGGTTCATGTTGTTGCGGAGGAGGGGCATGGAGCCCGGACGCCTGAGTACGGCTGACAGTTCTGTCGAGAAGACCTATGTCAAGCCGCAATTCGGCCTGTTTGAATCATCCGACGGACACGGATGTCCACTTTCGACCTTCGTGCCGGAATTGTTCGGCCGGAAAATGACTTTCAGTTGGACCCATCGGGCTTATCAGATTGCGTCCCGGATCCGGACTTTGGGCAATACTTGAGCAGCGAAGCTCCCGCTGACGGAGATGTCTGTCTCAAGCGGGAGCCATTATTGGAAAAAATCCGCAATCGTCACCGGTTTTTCCGGCAACGCGTATGGCTTGTTCCACCAGCCGCCCCCGAGTGCCTGGAACAGGGCGGCCGTATCGGCAAAACGGTTGGCCCGCGCCTGCACGGTGACGAGCAGCGCCTGCTGATAGGTCTGCTGCGCATTGAGCAGCGCCAGGAAACTGATATCGCCCAGGCGCAGACGCTGCTGCGTGATCTCGAGGCTGCGCAGCGCGGCGCGTTCGGCGGTAAGCGCCTTGTCCAGCGCCACCGTGTCGGTCTTGATTGCAGTCAGGGCATCCGCGACGTTTTGAAACGCGGTGATTACCGTGCTCTTGTATTGCGCGGCGGCCTGGTCGAAGGCGGCGCGCGCCGCCTGCTCCTGATGGTACAGGGCGCCGCCGCGAAAAATCGGCTGCACCACACCTCCGGCCAATGACCAAAATCCCGATCCTGGTGAGAACAGTTTCGAAATATCGAATGCCGTGCTGCCGACTGCAGCGCTGAGCGTAATGTTTGGCAGACGGTTGGCAACCGCAACGCCGATCAAGGCGCTCGTTGAACGGACATTTTCCTCCGCGGCGAGAACGTCGGGGCGCTGCCGCACCATGACGGATGGCAAACTCAGTGGCAGGTCGCGAGGCAACTTCAGCGATTCAAGTGTGAATGTCTGTGACGGTGGCCTGTTGGAGAGGCGCCCGATCAACGCCGTGATGAGATTGCGTTGCTGCGCCAACTGCCTTTGCAGCGGCGGCAGCGTCTGTTCGATCTGGGCGAGCGCTGCCTCCTGGGCAACGACGTCAGCCTCCGCCACCTGGCCAAGGGCGCGCTGTCTTCGCAGAATCCCTAAGCTGTCGCTGACGAGCTTGATGATCTTCTCCGTCGCGGCAATCTGCCCGCGCAGCGATCCCTCCTGGACGACGGCCAGCACGATGTTGGTCGTCAGCGTTATGTGGGTAGCCTCTAACTGGTAGCGCTGATTTTCGGCCGTCGCCTCGAGCGATTCGACCGCCCGAAAGTTGGCGCCAAAAACGTCGGGCGTGTATGAGACGGTAACCTGGCCCGTGAAGGTGTTGAACATTTTGGGATCCGGAGGGTTCCCGAAGATATCGTTCGGATCCTTTTGCCGGGTGGCTGAGAAGTTGGCGTCGGCAGATGGAAAAAACGCGCCGCGCTGGACTGCGGTATTTTCACGCGCAATCCGGAGCGCTGCCTGGGCGGCCTGCAAGTCCGGATTATTCCTCAGTGCCTCGTCGACCAATGCCCGCAGGCCGCTTGACCCAAACAGCTTCCACCAGTCACCCGGGACATCCCGTTTTCGTTGATAGCGTTGTGTTACACCGTCGGCGGTACCCGCGACCGATGCCTGGCGTTCCAGCAGATAGCCGTCGACGTTGGGAGGCGCAGGCCGCTCGAAGTCGGGACCGACTGCGCAGCCGGAAAGCATGACGGCCCCGACCGCAGTTGCGCTCAACGCGATCCGCAAACTCGCCCGGCTACCGGCAACCGGGCGAGGACGCAATAATGCGCCACGTGACCGCACGGATATGACGCGACCCAAAACTGCCCCCGAATCGGTGCGCTGCTCGCGCGGTGACGCGTGGGTATTGCGTCCTGCCGCCGAGAATTCCGACCACCCATGGCGACATTAGTCGCTCGGATCGCCATAGACGAGCCGAAGCTGGAAAGGGCTGTGGATTGTTGTGGACTAACGCGTTTCCGGAACGGCGGCTATTTGTTCGTCCTGCGTGCCCGCACGCCGTTCAATCCATCGTTCGATGACATAATAAAATGTCGGGACGATGATCAAGGTCAGGAGTGTCGCCGGTATAAGGCCGCCGGTTACGACGGTGGCGAGACTTCGTTGTACATCGCTGCCGACGCCTGTTGCCAAAGCCGCGGGGAGCATACCGACCGTCGCGATGGTCGCGGTCATCAGAACAGGGCGCAAGCGTTCGCTGGCAGCCGCTATCACGCCTTCGATCAGCGGACCGCCAAGGTCACGGACTCGATTGAGGTTTGCCACCATGATGACCCCATTCATGACGGCGACCCCGAACAGCGCAATAAAACCGATTCCAGATGCCACATTCAGCGTGACCCCGGTGACGTGGAGCGCGATCAACCCGCCAAGCGTCGCCAATGGGACGACACCGAGAATCAAAGCTACTTGTCGCAACAAGCCGAAGCCCGCATAAAGCAGGACAATCATGAGACCGAGGATCAGACCCAGGATCAGGCCGAAGCGCGCCTCCGCCCGCTGCTCGTCCTCGAAGTGTCCGATCCATTCGACGCGATAACGTTGCCGATCAAACGAAACGTTGTCGGCGACGGCGCGCTTGGCGTCCGCCAGAAGTGCCGGGAGGCTAAGCTCTGTGGAATCAAATTTCACCAAGAGGTAGCGGCGATTCATGTCGCGATTGATGGTGCTTTCGCCCAGTTGCAACTTGATGCGCGCAACTTCAGATAGCGGAATGAGGGCGCCTGAGGTCGACGTGAGCACAAGATGGCCGAGCGCTTCGGGGTCGTTGCGTACCCGCTCCTCGAACCGGACTGTCACATCATATCGTCGGTCACTGATGAATACCTGGCTTACGGCTCCGCCGCCAATACCCGTCTGGATGAGATCCGTGATGTCAGCGACATTGATGCCATACCGCGCCGCCGCCTCGCGATCGACCGTAATGGCAACCTGCCCTAACGGCGGCCGGTCGTCGACCAGGATATCGGTGGTGCCAGGCACGGTGTCGAGTACTTTGGCTATGTCCGTGCCGATTCGGCGCAGTTCATTGAAATCGTCACCGAATATTTTTATCCCAAGCTGGCTGTGCGGCTCGAAAACCTTGTCCTTGATGCTGTCGAGGATGGGCTGGCTGAAGGTCAGTTCAAAGCCTGAAAGCTTGGCGAGTCGCGCCTTCATGCGGTCGATGAGATCCTGCTTCGACCCTCCGGAAGGCCACGTATCATAGGGGTGGAGCACGATGAGTGCTTCCATGTGCGACGGTGTATTGGGATCGGTTCCGTCATCATTGCGCCCCACGTGGTTTACAATGGTTGACACCTCTGGAAATTCCAAGATGGTCTTGCGCAACTCAGCATCCATCTCGCTTGCCTTCGTAAGCGAAATTCCTCCGACCATCTCGCCATGCAGAAAAAGCCCGCCTTCATCGAGCGCCGGCAGGAATTCGCGCGACACCGTGATTGCGAGCCCAACCACCAAAACGGCGGCACCGACGGTCACCGCGTAAACAATACCTGGCCGGCTCAGCGAGCCTTGCAGCGTTCGCCGATATCCGGCTTCGATCCAACCGAGGACAAAATTGTGGAAAACCCGCCGGGGCTTGCGGTAAGCGAGATACGCCAACCCGGGCACCAGCGATAGCGCCAAGAACAATGCGCCGAACTGCGCAAACCCCACCGCGTAGATCATTGGATAGAACAGCTTTGCCTCGATCCGCTGGAATGCGAACAGCGGCAAATAGGCGGTAATGATAATCAGCGTTGCAAAGAAGATCGGCCGTGCGACCTGAAGGGCAGCTGCGCGCACATCTGATTCTGTGAGCGGCTCATCGGGGTTCGTTTCGCGGCGCCGCAGGATTGCTTCCGTCATTACAATGGCTGCATCCACGATGATCCCGAAATCAATGGCGCCGAGCGACAATAGGTTCGCTGGAATCTTAAGCAGGTTCATCAGGATGAAAACCGTCATCATGGCGAACGGAATCGTGATGCCGACGATCAGGGCACTGCGTGGACTGCCCAAGAAAAGGATGAGGACAATGAAAACAAGGGCAATTCCCTGGAAAATTGTGTGAGAAACCTTGCTGATCGTTTGATCGACGAGGTCCGAGCGGTCGTAATAGGGCACGATACGGACGTCGTCCGCGGCCAGCCGCTGGTTGAGTTCGGCAACTTTGGCATGAACCCCTTCCAAGACCCGTGACGGGTTCTCGCCTTTCAGCAGCAGGACAGTACCTTCAACGACGTCATTGTTCTCGTTCTTGCCTACAATACCGTGGCGCTCCTGGTTTGAGAGCTTGATCCGACCGAGGTCACGCAGGAAGATCGGCGTTCCGCTCCGTTGCGTGACCACGACCGCACCCATGTCCTCAAGGGTTTGAACCAGACCGATTGCGCGGACGACCAGGCCGAGATCACCGCGGTCCACCACGCTGCCGCCGGCACTGCTGCTGTTGGCATTGATGGCCGATACGATGTTTGACAGTGATAGGCCGAACCGGATGAGTTGCTGAGGATCGAGTTCAAGCTGAAACTGCGTCGTGATGCCGCCGAAGTTCGAGACATCGGCAATGCCCGGCACCTGCTTGAGGGTCGGAATGACGGTCCAGCGCTGGATCTCGGAAAGTTCGCGCTGACCCTTTGTATCGGATTCCAATGTATAATAATAGATTTGCCCGGTGGGCGATGTCAGCGGACTAAGACTCGTCGTGAGATCGTTAGGCAAAGTGACATTCTGGATGCGCTCGCTGATGCGCTGTCGCGACCAATAATCCTCGACGCCGTCACGAAACACGATTGTGATGATCGACAGTCCGAAAGTGCTTTTGGAGCGCATCAAGAGCAATCCCGGCGTCCCGTTCAACTCGCGTTCGAGTGGGATTGTGATCTGCTGCTCGACCTCTTCGGCCGCCAAGCCAGGTGGCTGAGTGATGATTTGAGTACTTGTGTCCGCGACATCCGGATAGGCATCGATCGCGAGTTGAGTCCAGGAATAGTATCCGAAAACACTAACGAAGACGCAGATCATCGCTACGACGAGATGCTTCCTCAAGGCGTAGCCGACTAACCAATCAATCATTGAGAAGAACTCCGCCCTTCACGACCGCGCGCTCGCCGGCCATGAGGCCACTTTTGACGATCGCCATATTGCCCAGTTGAAAATTGATTTCGACGGGACGCGTCGCGAAAGTCCACGGTGCCACTTCGACGAAGACGCGGTCGCGGTCGTTTTTCAGAACCAACGCGCTTGCAGGTACTGATGCCGCCCTCAGGGGGCGTGCGAAGAAAGTGACGTTGGCGAACATGTTGGGCTTCAATCGCATGTCCGCATTTTGGAAGGCGATGCGGACCTTGGTACGTCGCGTGTCGGGATCGAGAACGTCGCTGACGAAGAGCACCTCACCTTTGAAGACTTCGCCCTGATACGCCGAGAATACGACATCGACCGGTTGCCCCTTCGAAATAAGGGCAGTATCGTTTTCCGGAACGTTGGCTGTGACCCAGACCGAACTAAGGTCCGCAAGGGTCATCATCACGGCCGTCGAATCGTTCCAGAATGCGCCGGGCGCTGTTGCGAGATCGATCACGCTGCCGGCGATCGGCGCTGTGATTGTCACCATGCGTGACGGCGTCGTGTCCTTTGCTTCTGGATCGACACCAATCTGCTGGAGCCGAGCGTCTGCGCGCTGGTGCTCGACAACGGCGGTAACGTAATCGGACTCCGCCTGCAGGAGTTCCTTGACGGCGGCGCCGCCGATCTTTTCAACATCGCGTAAGCGGTCGCGATTCTTGCGGGCAAGTTCAAGCAGCACATTGGCGCGTTCGTGGTCCGCATAAGCCGTGCCCAGATCAGGCGAATCCAAAACCGCGAGCGCCTGCCCCGCGACCACGCGCTCGCCGAGCTGGACCTTGAGCTGCGTGATCCGGCCCGTCAGCGGCGGTACGATCTTTACGAGCTTGCTGGGGTCGGCCTCAACCGATGCTGGGAGAATCCGCGTTCGTTGAACTTCCTGCTCCGCAACTGTTTCGACCGTAAGCTTGGCACGTAGCGGTGAACCCTCGGGAACGATGATCCGATCGCCCTCGCGCAAAAGTTGCGGCACATTGACCGGCTTGGCTGGTCCCTGGGCGAGTGCCCCGGTGCCCGGTGCGGTCAAAAATCGATAGGAACCAGTTATCAGGATCACGGCTAAAACCGCCAGGGCGAGCCCCCCGACGAGTACGGTAAGGGGTCGTGCGGGCGATGAGGCTCGCGAGGTGGACGGCGTTTGTTCTACATCGGATGGGCGCATTGGCAGTCCCCACGATCGACACGACGTGACACGGGCGCTTATCAAGTTAAGCGGCGTCTCGATAAGTGGATACCATAAAGCGGTAACGACACAGAATATTGTTAATTTTGGAAGACTTCCCCGTGTTCCTCGTGCCGCACAGGCTCACCGCCGTCCGAACAGACGCTCGATGTCGGAGAGTTGCAACTCCACATAGGTCGGCCGGCCATGGTTGCATTGGCCTGAATTAGGCGTGGCCTCCATTTCGCGCAAGAGCGCGTTCATTTCGTCCGGCTTGAGGCGCCGTCCGGCCCGCACGGACCCGTGGCACGCCATGGTGGCGGCGACATGCATGAGCTTGCGCTCAAGCGGCAGCGTTTCGTCCCATTCCGCGATGTGTTCGGCAAGATCGCGCACGATCGCCTGCGCGTCGGCCTTGCCGAGGAGGGAGGGGGTTTCGCGGACTGCGACAGCTCCCGGGCCGAAGGGTTCGACCACGAGGCCGTAGCGGGCGAGTTCTTCGGCCCGCGCCAGGACACGCTCGACGTCAGCTTCGTCGAGTTCGACGATCTCGGGGATCAGTAGAAGCTGGCGTGCAACGCCGGTCTTCTCAAGCGCCGCTTTGAGCCGCTCATAAACGATCCGTTCATGCGCGGCATGCTGGTCGACGATGACCATGCCGGTGCGCGTCTGCGACACGATGTAGGTCTCGTGCACCTGGGCGCGTGCGGCGCCGAGTGGCTGGTCGATGAGGTCGGGCGCAGGCTGGCTGATGTCCGCCCGAGCGTCGGCCGATGGGCCGCCGACGTCAAAGGCTGCCTGCTCGCGTTCCGCAAAGGCGGTCGCGACATTAGCGGTTGCGGCGCCGAACGGGGCAAGCGGCATGCCGCGCGGATCGGGGCGCGCGGGCGACCGCCGCCAATCCCATCCCGGCTGCGGCAAGGTCGCTGGACGAAACGCCGCCACGGTGGCGTCACCGCCCGTTGTCGCAGCGCGCCGACCTTCGCGCGTCAGTGCCTCTTGCAGGGAACGGATCATCAGCCCGCGGATCAGTTGCGGATCGCGAAAGCGCACCTCGGATTTGGCGGGATGGACGTTGACATCGACTTCACGCGAATCGACCGTCAAGAACATTGCCACGACGGGATGGCGGTCGCGCGGTAGATAGTCGGCGTAAGCGGCGCGTACCACGCCGATGAGGAGTTTGTCGCGCACCGGCCGGCCGTTGACGAAAAGATATTGGCCGAGCGCATTGGCGCGCGTGTGGGTCGGTAGGGCCGCGAAGCCTTCCACAAGCGTTCCATTGCGTTCGCCTTGCACTTCGACTGCGTTTGCCCGGAACTCCGTGCCCAGAATGTCGGCCAAACGTGCGAGGCGTCCGGGCGCGCCCGGCAGCGCGGCCACCCAGGTCACGGGGCTCCGCTCCTCGCCCGCAAGCGTGAACGCCACATCGGGCCGGCTCATGGCGAGGCGGCGCACGACTTCGCGGATGGCGTCTGCTTCCGAGCGGTCGCTCTTGAGGAATTTGAGCCGCGCCGGCGTCGCATAGAAAAGATCGCGCACTTCGACGCGTGTGCCTTCACCGAGGGCCGCGGGCTTAGCCTCCGATTTGCTGCCGGCATCGACCGCAATCCCCCAGGCATGCGGCTCGCCCGCGTGTCGCGTCACGATCGACAGGCGTGCGACCGAGCCGATCGAAGGGAGTGCCTCGCCGCGGAACCCGAGCGTGCGGATGTCGAGCAGGTCGTCTTCGATGAGCTTCGAAGTGGCATGGCGCTCGACCGCAAGCTCCAGGTCGCCGCGCGTCATGCCGGAGCCGTCGTCGGTGATCCGGATCAGCCGCCGCCCGCCGCCGTCGGTCAGGACATCGATGTGGCCCGCGCCGGCATCGAGCGCATTCTCGGCCAATTCCTTGACCACGCTCGCAGGCCGCTCGACCACTTCGCCGGCGGCGATGCGGTTGACAACGGCTTCCGAGAGCTGGCGGACTGGCATGGTATGGCCGTGTGCGAATCGGGGGCGATCAGAGACCCCAATGTAGCGCAGAGCCTTGCCGGTTGCGACGGCTGCGCTCGACTGCAAAGCACAGCTGACAGGAGCAGGTTTCGGTATCATCGATCCAGGCGCACATTGATCCGATGGACATCGCGCCATCGCATCCGACTAAGTTCCGCGCGATCTGATGAAGATGGTACTGCCCAAGCCGCGTGCCGGGCTCTAAGTTCGGAAACAGGTTGCAGCGATGGATTTGCTGTGGCTTTGGGAACGCGTTAGGCTTCTCGCATGACTCGCGAGGCCGTCATACTGGTGCATGGGCACGGAGCGCATCCTGTGCTGCTCGTGCCGCTGCGGCGCGCCCTGGAGCGACAGGGGTTTCGTGCCGTGAATTGGCGTTACGGCAGTACGTCGGGATCAATCGAGGTGCATGCGGCGCGGCTTGCGGCCGAAGCAAAGGAGCTCGATGACGACAAGAGCGTCGAGGGGCTGCATTTCGTAGGTCATAGCATGGGGGCCATTGTTGTTCGCCGTGCGCTCGCGATGACGAGGCCGAGAAAACTCGGTCGTGTTGTGCTGCTCGCGCCGCCGAATCGCGGAGCTCGCTTGGCGGACATGGCGCTGCGGCTTTTCGGGCAGCGTCCCGTCGCGGCAGTGGAGCTTTCCTCGCACTCCAATAGCTACGTGAACCGGCTCGCGCCGGCACCGGACCTCGATTGCGGCGTTATCGCGGCGTCGTGGGACCATTGCGTGCCGCTCGCATCGACCTACCTGCTGGGCTTGCGCGATCACATCGTCCTTCGCAGCTTGCATACGGTGCAGTTACATCGGCGCACGCCTGCGCAAGTAGGACACTTCTTGCGTGAAGGCCGTTTCCTGCGTGAGACCGTTTGAACCTTGATTGTCCAGCGCGGACTCACTGTATCGACATTAATCCGATCTGCGTATCAGGGGGGACAGCCCTTTACCTCCGATGGCGGCGGACGTCACCACATTTGGGAAATGTCGGACATGGTAAAAGTGCTGGAGGATTGGGAAGGGAAATTGCTATTGTGAAAATTTTCGAGAGCAAGCGCTTTGGGGCGCTACTCACGGGCACTATTGCCTTCGCGACATTTTTTCTAATGAACATGACTAGTTGGAAAGCGCTTGCGCTGGCCGCGATTGTCATGGGATTGTATTTCCTTATATTCCGCGGGCCTTCCGATGGTAATTAACCAGCCAGAGCGGCCTCAGCTGGCGGCCCTACGGCCAAACTGTACCACTACCCCCTCTATCGACAACGGTATCAGGGGGGACAGACCGTTACCTCCGGAAGGAAAGCCATCCAGGTGATGGCGACTGCTGCTGGAGGCTGGTCGAAAGCTTCAGGCGAAATAACCACAACAGGCCTCGGCGCTGGGTAATTTTCCACGCGAAGAACGGGCCGGCCACGCCAACGATTGTGAGAATGACAAGCTGACCCCAGGGGGCCGCGGCAAACAGACTGGTCGCGAGTTCCAATCCAGCGTTTAGAAAATAGGAGTGCAGGAGATAGATGACCAATGTCGCCGCTCCAATTCTTGCCAGAACTGTCTGTTCAATTGTCTTGCCGAGATATTGCACCAAGCACATCAACGCCAATGAACCAGCCGATCCACAGAGCAGCCAGACGATCTTGTACTCGGTCCATCCCGCATTGAGCGAAAGCCACAGGAACAGAAACGCGCCGAGAGACAGGGCCAGTGGCGTCAAGCGATCGGAGAATACGAAGCGTGCCGCAAAAGGTTGCAACATTGCTCCAAGGAGCAAGAACGGTAAATGGTCGATCACCAGACTGAAAGTGCCCAAATCGGTGTCTTGCAAATACAGGCATGCACAAACACTTGCTACAAACAAAATCCAGACCGGCAATCGAGCAACAGGTACCAGCAACACCTGCATGACGTACATTGTCCATAAGAACCAACCCAATTCGCCGCTCATCGCGCGAACGAACCTGTTGGACCACTCGATGTCGGACGGTGGACTGGACGCAGCTGTGATCTGCAAAAGAGCTGTGCCGACAAGAAATTCCCAAAACAGGTAGGGCCACGCAATGGATTCAGTTCGTCCGATCAGTGCGTCGATCGGATTGGCGCGCATCGGTGCGATGCAAAACATGCCGGACACCACAAAAAAGAGCGGCATGTGAAACAGGTAAATAAACTTGTAGATCTCGCGCGAAGGTCCCTCCGCGTCCAGCACGCCGCGTTCCACCGCTCCTCCGAGGACATGACAGAATACCATCAATATGATGGCCAGTCCTTTTGAGGCATCGATCCAAGCAACACGATCCGCGGCAATCGAATTGCCGGTAGTGAACGCATGGTCTCGCGTGGCGATCATCGTCATCGACCAGAACGAGGCACTCGCCCGTAGGCGCCACCATGTCGGTCGGCCCGGCCACCAAATCCTCACCTGCCGGCGCGCCGTCCCGATCGGGCACAAACTAAAGCGATTGCTGGTTGGCTTTTCACGGAACACCCCACCGATGTGCGCGGCACCACCCGTTGCTCAGGGCGCCAGCAGTGGCCATTCCGATGACCAAATTGGTAAGTGACAGATGGGTTCTCGTCAATGGGATGCCGCCAATACCAGTATTTTCTTCTGCCTTGATGCCGGCAGAATCCACCGCGTCAAGCGCAGCCTTGTCGGTGATTTATCAACGATTTCGATGGTGGATGACCGGCCAAGCTCCCAAATTGCGCTACCACTACTGTGTCAGAAAGATATTTTCGCCTGACTCAGACCTCGTCCTGAGGAGGCCGCGTTCTTCACGCGGCCGTCTCGCGCCGGCTAAGGCGCCGGAAGGACGACGGCCATGGCCCGGCCTGCATGGTTCGAGACGCCGCGCATCGCAGCCAAGTTTACGCAGGCTGCGCCTGCTATGGAGCGCGGCTCCTCACCATGAGGCCGGGAAGTTCGGCGTTTCTGATACAGTAGTACTACTCCGCCACGGCCTTGGCGCGGTCGATGATCTCTTTTGGCGATGCATAGATGCGCTCGAGCAGCGCCTGGATGGCTTGCCCGCCGACGTGTTGGACCTCGACGCCCATCCGGTCCGCGTCCTGCAGGAATGCCGGGTCTTTGAGCGTGCGCCCGAAGGCCGTGCGCAGCGCCGCGAGCCGGTCGGCCGGTACGCCGGGCGGCGCGAAAAAAGGCCGCCCCATTTCCTGTGGCGCAAACAGAAATTCGAAGACCTTGCGGTCTTCCGGTGTCTTGGCCTGGTCGATAAGGGCAGGAACATGCGGCAGTTCGGGATGTTTTTCGATCGACATCTGAAACAGAATGTTGACTTTTTTCTCGCGCAGCCAATCGCCCTTGCGCAGCTTCACGAAGGTCCAGCCGATTCCGCAAAAGCCTTCCGTCTCGCCGCGTTCCATCGCGATCAGCAATTCGGTCGAACCCGGATAGCCGAGAATGATCTTGAACTTGGTGCCGACGAGCTTGTTTGCGGCTTTGGGAAAGACGACTTCCGTGGCGTCGGCGCCGGAGCCGCCGACGATCAGTTCGTTGGTCTTGGCATCTTCCAAAGTTTTCACCTTGGCCGTGTGCCAGGCTAGGCAGGTCGTGTATTCCACATTGGCAGTGCCGATCCATCCAAAGCGGCGGCCGTCGAATTTGGCATTGGCATTGCCGAGCAGCGGCTCGATCGCTGCCGTGCGCCCTGTGATCGCAAATGTAGTGCCGTCGCGCGGGGCGGTGTTGTAGATGTTGTTCGCGACCAGGAGGCCGCCTGCGCCCGGCACATGCTGCACGATGAAGTTCGGGTTGCCCGGCATGAAACGCCCCATATGGCGTGCCAGCGCCTGAGCGTAGAGGCTCGAACTGCCACCGGGCGTGAAGCCGATCCCGATGGTGACCTGTTTGCCTTTGTAGAAATCGGCGACCGGGTCTTGGGCGAGCGCCGGGAAGGCGACACAGAGAGCAAGGCTGAAAGCAGCAAGGCTCTTTGCAACCCGCGCGGCGTGGGCTACCGGCTTCATTACTGTCCTCCTCGACGTTGGAACCATTGGAATTATAGCACGGAGGCCGAGAAGTTGCTGGGTAGGGGCTCTGTTCCCAATCCAGCAAGGTACCGAGTGGAGATCGTTGATCGCGATGGACCACGTGCGGAAAGAAAGTGTGTAGGGCGCAATCGCTTTATTGCGCCATGGGCCCACAACGGTCTTACGGGTATTGGGCGACGAGCGGCGCAATAAAGCGATTGCGCCCTACGCGCTGATAGCATTTGCGTCTATTCAAACGCCGGCTTGCCGCCGCGATGGCCTTTGATCTGCGCGCGATGCTTCTTCGATTCGATGCGGCGCTCTTTCGACGCTTTTGTCGGTCGTGTGGCGCGCCGGACTGTGGGCGGCGTCGCAGCCTGCCGGATCAATTCGAACAAGCGGTCGCGCGCGTCCTGTCGGTTGCGCTCCTGGGTACGATGGCGTTGCGCCGTAATGACGATGACGCCGTCGCGCGTAAGCCGCCGGCCGGCCAGCTTTTGAAGCCTTATCGCCACGTCGTTTTGCAATGACGGCGAGCGCCGCGCGTCAAAGCGAAGCTGCACCGCGGTTGCGAGCTTGTTGACGTTTTGCCCGCCCGGACCGGAGGAGCGGATGAAGCTCTCGTCGAGTTCTGCTTCGTCGATGCTGATATCGTCGGTGACGCGGATCATGCGGGCGATCATACATGGCGGCGTCGTCCTGCCGCATGATTGTTGACGTTGCTACTAGTGTGGGAAATCGCGTTAAGCGGCGCGTTGCGACTTGATCCGTTCTGCATCTTCAGGGTTCAGATTCCGACGTGCCAGCTTGAGATCATAGTGAGTTTGCAGGTTCATCCAGAACTCCGGACTGTTGCCGAAGTACAATCCCAGCCGGAGCGCAGTGTCAGCCGTGATGTGTCGCCGATTGTTGACAATCTCAGCGATACGGTTCGGTGAAATGCCGACGGCCTTCGCAATCTGATTCTGCGACAGGCCATACTCGGACAGGAACTCCTCCTTCAGCATTTCGCCAGGAGTGACTGGTGCAAATTCATTCTCAGCCTTTTCGTTTTTTGCCATTGCTTCCTCCAATCAGTGGTAGTCCACGATTTGGACTTCGTGCGCCTCGGCATTGATCCATTTGAAGATAACCCGCCGTTGATCGTTGATTCTGATCGAATAGTAAACCAAAGGCCGCCCTTCGGCACTCCCAACGTTTTGAAGGATCGAAGAGGGCTCGCAGGTATGGCCTACCGTTCGCCTGACAAATACTGCTTGGCCAGCACCTTGCCTTCTTCGACGGCGGGCTGGTCGAACGGGTCGACGCCAAGGAGATGGGCCGCGATGATCGTCTCCAACATGAATTGCATCAGCAGTTCGCCGAGGCTCTGCTCGTCGAGATGATCGATGTGGAGCGTTCGGACCGGACAGTTGTTGCGCGAGGGTTTCGGCGGTAGCGCGGCCTTGGGCTGCAACAAGATCGCCCATGGTCTTGCCGGCGAAATCCGGCTCGCCCACAAGCTGGGCAAGATCGGAGGCGATGCGCGGTCCGCGGCCGGCGGCTCCCGTGGTCAGGATGGTGAACAGCTTGTCGCGCGGGCCCGCGATATAGAGCTGGAGCTGGCTGTGCTGGTCGACCGGCCCGATTGCGCCAATCGGCGTTGTGCCTTTGCCTTCTTTGCCGAGGCTTTCGGCCCAGAGCTGAACATACCAGCGGGTGAAGCGTTCGAGCTTGTCCGCATAGGCCATCATGACGGCGATCGGTTTGCCGATCGCGATCGACAAAGCGGCGCCGACGGCCGCGGGTACCTCGGCCGGCGGGTGGCCTAGAAGTACGGGTGCAAGCGCGTTGTTGGCACCTGAACGGATCGCCCCGACGTCAAGTCCAAGGGCCGCCGCCGGTAACAAGCCCACATTGGTGAGCACCGAATAGCGGCCGCCGACGCCCGTGTCGTGATCGAGCATTGCGATGCGGTATTCGTCGCACAGGACACGCAAGCCAGAGCGCTTGCCGCCTTTGGCAGGCTCGGTCAGGCCCAGGAACAGTTCCGGGATGCGTGCGCCAAGCCCTGCATCGCGCACGGCTGCGAGTGCAGCGGCGGTCTGCATCAGGGTTTCGCCGGTACCGCCGGACTTCGAAATCGCGACAAAGCGCGACGTTGCAAGCGGCAGATTCGCAAGGAGGGCGCTGTAGCTTTCCGGGTCGAGATTGTCCATGAAATGCAGGCGCGGCCCGGCGCGCAACGCACCGATCCCCGGCACCGCATGACCGGCGAGCTGCGCCAGCGTCTGGCCGCCGAGGCTCGATCCACCGGTTCCGAGGATCACAATGTCGGTTGCACCCGCGGCGAGCTTGCCGCCGGCTTCGCGGATTGCGGCGAGATCGTCGCGGCGCCCAGGCAGTTGCAAGAGGGGCAGGCCGCCATCGCGATAGCGCGCTACAAGCCAGGCGAGCGCTTCGCCCGAGCCCCTGAGCGCGTCGTCGTAAGCTCTCGTATCGAAGCCCGGGGTTTGGCGCGCGAGTTCGATCGACTGAATGACAGGCTTTTTCGGGAACATGGATGTGATGCGCTTCGTTCGAAAAATTAAAGGCACACTTGGGTTCCTGGGAACCCGAATGTGCCTTTCTCTTACAGCCTGAGCCGTGAATATTCCGGTAACCGGCTATCGCTCAGTTACCGGCCGCCTTGGATGCCACACCTTGCGGCCGGCCCACGACGGTAACAAGCTGGCCACCGTCCAGGAGACGCTTGGCGACGCGCTTGGTGTCGGCGAGCGTTACGGCGTCAATCAATGCCGAGCGGCGGTCGATATAGTCGATGCCGAGATTGTCCTGCTGCATGTTGACGAGCTGGTTTGCGATCTTGGTCGACGTATCGAGCCCAAGCGCGAAGGAACCCTTGAGGAAGGTCTTGGCCTTGTTGAACTCGTCTTCGGTAGGCCCATCCTTGATCATCGCCTTGATCTCGTTCTCGATCACCTCCAGCGTGTCACGCGTCGCGTCGCTGCGGGTCGCGGTGCCGCCCATGATGACGGCGGTGTGATAGAACCAGGACACTCCCGTCGAGACGCCGTAGGCAAGGCCGCGCTTTTCGCGCACTTCCCGATAGAGCCGCGACGAGAACGATCCGCCGCCCAGAATGTGGTTGACGATGTATGCGGCCATGAAGTCAGGATCGCTGCGCTTGATCCCGGGGCCGCCCCACGTCACGACGGCTTGCGGGACATCGAGGTCGACCACGATGCGGCGGCCGATGCCTTGCGGCGTGACCTCCGGAAACTGCTGCAACTCGGCCTTGGCGGGCAGCGATCCGAACGCGCGATCGATGAGCCGGCTCGTCGTGGCGAGGTCGATATCGCCCACCACGCCAATTTTGAGGGTGTCGCGCGCAAATACGTGCTTCAGGTTGGACTTCATGTCGTCGACGGTGATCCGCGCAACCGACTCCAGCGTGCCGTTACCGGGCCGCCCATAGGGATGGTCGGGATAAGCGGTACTCCACCAGGTGCGGCTGCTGATTTCATTGGGATTGGTGGTTCCCCGCTGCAATCGCGCGACGATCTGCGAACGGATGCGCTCGACCGCGGCGGGCTCGAAGCGCGGGACCGTAATGGCAAGCCGCAACAGTTCGAAGGCTTCGTCCTGGTTTTCTTTCAGCGTGCGCAGCGTGCCGCGAATTGTATCGCGGCCGGCGTTGAAGCTCATTTCAATCGCCTTGCGCTCGAGCAGTTCATGAAAGACTTTGCCCTCGATGTCGCCGGCGCCTTCGTCAAGCAGGTCGACCATCATGTTGGCGGTGCCGCCTTTTTCCGACGGGTCTTGCGTGCTGCCGCCGCTAAATCCAAAATTTATCGCCACCAGCGGGACGGTTGGGTCACGTACCAGCCAGACTTCGATGCCGGCAGGCGTAATCAGGCGTTCGATCTTGGTGGCACCGGCGCTGTTGGGTGCAAGCCACAACAGCGCAACTGCCGCCAGCGCCGAGATTCCCCAGCGCGCGATGCGGTCGATAGATGAAATGTGGCTCACGGGCGTTTCTCCACGGTCTGAGCGTCTTTGATGAGATATCCGGTAACCGAACGGCGTTTGTCGAATGTGCGGCGCGCAGCTTCGCGCACTTGATCCGCGGTCACGCTCTTGATGCGATCCGTCCAACTCTGCACCTGCTCCACCGTGCTGCCGGTGGTCAGCGCCGCGCCATACCAGCGTGCGAGCGTGGCTTGGCTGTCCTGTGCGTAGATCTCGTCGGCGATCATCCGGCTCCGGGAACGATCGAGTTCCGCGGCGGTGACGCCTTTTTCCATGACCTCGGCCAAGACGGCGTCGATGGCGTCTTCGAGCTGGGACAGGCTGGTGCCGGGTTTCGGCGTTCCGTAAACGCGTATCTTGGTTTGATCGAGCGCGGTACCCTCGTAGCCGGCACCGGCGCTGACCGCGATACCCTTATCGACCACAAGCGCCTGGTAGAGCCGGCTGTTCGATCCGCGGCCCAGAATGTGCGAGAGTATATCGAGCGCCTCGGCTTCGCCGGGTTTTGCCGTCGCGTAGGACGGCGCCAGATACATGCGTTGCATGCTTGGCTGGGTGACACGCGCATCCGCAAGCGTCACGCTGCGCGGCGCTTCCTGCACCGGCTCCTGCGGGCGCTGCCGCGCGGCGACCTGCGTCTGGATCTCGACCTTTCCGTAAGTTTCTTCGGCGAGGATCTTGACTTCTTCGGCCGTCACGTCGCCGGCGACGACCAGGATCGCGTTGTTGGGCGTGTAGAAACGCTTGTAAAACGCGAGCGCGTCGGCGCTCGTAAGACCCTCGATCTCCTGGCGCCAGCCGATGATCGGCCGGCCATAGGGATGATTGAGGAAAAGCGAGGCATCCATCTGGACTTCGAGGCGGGCTGCCGGATTGTTGGCGATCCGCATGTTCTGCTCTTCCAACACCACCGCGAGTTCGGGGCGTACCACGTCGTCGGTCAAGACGAGACCGGTCATGCGATCGGATTCGAACTCCATGAGGGTCTTGAGGTGTTCGCGTGCGGTGCGTTGGAAGTAGCCGGTGTAATCCGCGGACGTGAAGGCGTTTTCCTGCCCGCCGATGGTGGCGACCGTCTGCGAGAACAGCCCTTGCGGATTCTTGTTCGTGCCCTTGAACAGAAGGTGTTCAAGAAAATGGGCGAGGCCGGTTTTGCCAGATGTCTCGTCGGCGGCGCCGACCCTGTACCAGACCATATGGGTCACGACCGGAGTGCGGTGGTCCGGAATGACGACAACTTCGAGCTCATTGGCGAGCTTGAAGTGCGAGACTTTCGTCGAGTTCGATTCCTGGCTTGAATTTTGGGCGTGGCTTGAAACCGGAACAATGGCCACGATGGCGGCGAAAGTTACGATTGCGGGAAGAAAGACAAACGGGCGCTTGATGTGATGCAACAAGGCAGGCCTCATGGGATGTTGCGGCCGGTTCGCCAGCCGTTGGGTGGTGACCATACCGGAAAAACGCCAACTCCCACAGCCCGAATTATCGCGGCGGCTTTGCAAATCGCGGCGGCTTTACAAGCGGACCACTGGAGTGGATCGGAAGGTCCTGTCATATCGCGACAATACGCTCAGGGACTTCGAATTCAAGAGCTGCAGTATTAACAATAAGTTAGTAATGCGCCTGGATTCCGAAGTTCGCACTGACTTCGAAGTTCGCAAAATGCAGGTGCCGCGATATGATTCAAACTTCGCAATTGATGCGCGAGTGCGCAATCAGAGTCTGCCAACCGCCGGATCAAGCGGAGTGACGGTCCTTTGCACCTTCTCCTTGCTCACTCCGTAGGGCTGCTCGGGTGAGGGCGTCTGATAACCCACAGGCGGCACCGTCAGGGCCGATCGCGGCGGCTCCTTGGTAAAGGTACCAACTTCTTCCTTCTGGCCGCCAAAGCCAAATCCGCTCCAGCTGAATAGCCCGCCCATGTAACCGAGTTCCGAGGGGCGCATGTTCGTGCCTTCGGGGCTGGCGCTTCCCGCAGGCTTGCTGTCCGCGGTGCGGCCGCGGGCCGTCCCGGGAGGATTGAGTTCACTGGGTGTGAGAGCCCGGCCTCGGTAGTCGTCATCAAAGCCGCGGGCATCGAGTTTTTTCTTTGAGCCGCTTCGTTCCACCCGGCGCTTAGCGTCCGGATCGACGGGCCAACCCGCGGCGCGGGTGCCGCTCTGGGCTTCCGGCGGCGGCAGATCACGTGTCGGTGGCACCACCAACGGGGATCGTTCGCGATAATCAAGGCCGACGGAATCGCCTCTTTGCAGGCCAAGGCCTTTGACGAAGCCATCGAAGAGCCGCTTGTCGAGGTTCCAAATGCTGTTTTTTTCATCGTCGTCCTGCGCACGGGCGACGCCAGGGGCGACGGCGAGCACCACCGCGCCCCCCAGAATTACCGCGCAGGAAATTGACCAGGCAGTTGATCTGGCTTGCATTTTTTGTGTTTTCCACTGAGCGTAAAGCATGCGACCTTCAAACATGGTGGTTCCCCCTTGGAAAGCCCTATCGTCGGCGTACCCCACAACCGGAAGGACGTGAACAATACGCGAGAATCAGGGCGCTTTTACGGCGCCATCCCCCACATAGGAATCATACAACAGTCCGATGACGCCGGCAACGATAGCGGCGTCCGCAAGGTTGAAAACATACCAGCTGAAATGGAAGGATTCCGTGGTGATGTGGAAAAGCACAAAGTCGGCCACTGCCCCGTGGGCCAGCCGGTCGACCGCATTGCCGACGGCGCCGCCGATGATCAGGCCGAGCGAAACGGCGGTAAGTCGTGTATGCGTGCGGGCGAGCCAAACCAAAAGCAGCACGACCGCGACGATTTTGAGGGTTAACAGCACCCATTTCCCGACCGGACCTTCCTGTGGGAACAGGCCGTAGCTGATCCCCTTGTTCCACACCAGGACAAGGTCCAGGAAGGGCGTCAGCCGAACAGGCGCGCGGGCCGCGAGGTCGAAGACGTAGATGAGCCAAAGCTTCGAGGCCTGGTCGATTGCGGCACCTGCTAAAGCGACCACAAGGCCCAATCGCGTGAGGGATCCCCAAAACATCTGGTGACCTTAAGTCTGGCCGCGTGCAGCTTCCCATTCGCGCAAAGCTTGCACATCGCGCGGTGATAGGTCGGGATGGGCCGGGTCGGATCCGACGGTGGGCAGGATTTTCCAGCATCGGGCACATTTACGGCCCTCGGCGAGGCGGACCTCGACGGCAACACCCGCCGCATCGTCGAGCCGGAAGGCGCTGGCCGGACCTTGGCTTTCGGTGACCGTTATGGCCGAAGTGAGCGCCACTTCGGCAAGATCGACGCCATCAAGCGCCGCACGCAGGTCTGGGTCCGTCAAATGGACGACGGGGGCAGCCTCCAGCGAGGAGCCGATGCGCTTCCCCGCCCGTTCGATTTCGAGCGCGCCGGTGACCACACGTCGGACCATGCGTACCTTGCGCCACTTCTCGGCGAGGGCGTCGTCGCGCCAGGACGCAAGGCCCTCGGGGAAACAGCTGAGGTGGACCGATGACGTGGTCCCGGGATGGCGTGCAAGCCAGGCTTCCTCGCATGTGAAGGGAAGGATCGGTGCCAGCCACTTGAGCAGCGCATCGCACAAAGTGTCGATCATGGTGAGCGATGCCTTGCGCGCCGTTGAGGAGATCGGGTCGCAGTACAGCGTGTCCTTGCGGACGTCGACGTAGAATGCGGACAAATCGGTGTTCATGAAGGCGGTGAGGCTGGCAATGATCCGCTTGTAGTCGAAGTCCGCGTAGGCCGTATGGACGACCGCATCGAGTTCGGCAAGACGATGCATCATTAGCCGTTCAAGCTCGGGCATCCGGGCGCGTGTGACCTTGTCGCTCTCCTGGAAATGGGCGAGCGAACCGAGCATCCAGCGCAGCGTGTTGCGGAGCTTGCGGTACGTCTCGACCGTGTTCTTGAGAATTTCCTTCCCGATGCGCAGGTCGTCGGCATAATCGGACGCGCATACCCAGAGCCGCAACACGTCGGCGCCCGACTGCTTGATCACGTCTTGTGGGGCCGTCGTATTGCCAAGCGACTTCGACATCTTACGTCCTGCTTCGTCGAGCACGAAGCCGTGGGTCAGAACGACGTCAAAGGGTGCCGATCCACGCGTGCCGCAGCTCTCCAGGAGCGAGGATTGGAACCAGCCGCGGTGCTGGTCGGAGCCTTCCAGATACATCACGGTGTCATTGCCACCGCTAAGCTTCCGGCGGATGCCGGCGAGGCTCGGAAAGTGCGCCGGGTCTTCAAGCACGAAGGCATGTGTCGAGCCTGAATCGAACCAGACATCGAGAATGTCGTCGACCTTGGTCCACTCTTCATTGGCGAGCGTGCCGAGGAAGCGCTCGCGCGCGCCGGCCTGGTACCAGGCATCGGCGCCTTCCTGTGCGAAGGCTTCGGCGATGCGCGCATTGACCTGCGCATCGTTGAGGATGTCGACGGAGCCGTCGCCCTTGTCACGAACGAAAACCGTGATCGGCACGCCCCAGGCGCGCTGGCGCGAGATCACCCAGTCGGGCTTGCTGGCGATCATGCCGTTGATCCGGTTCTCGCCCTGCGCCGGCACCCAGCGGGTGGCGCTGATGGCGGTCATTGCTCGATCGCGCAGCGTATCTTCGGAGTTCCTCCTGGAAACGGCCGCCGCGTCTGTGCCGGCCCTTCCGCCGGCTCCGGCATTTTTTTGGCCGGCTCCGGCCCTTCCGCCGGCTATGGGCTTGTCCATCGCAATGAACCACTGAGGGGTATTGCGGAAGATCACCGGCTTTTTCGAGCGCCAGGAATGCGGATATTGATGCTTGAGCCGCCCACGGCCGATGATCATGCCGGCCTCCGCCAGCGCCTTGATGACGGCTTCGTTGGCGTCGCCTTTTTCGCCCTTGTCGGTGAGCACGCGCTTGCCGGCAAATCCCGGCACCTGCTCGGTGAAGCGTCCGCCGGCATCGACCGTATAGGGGATGACCGTGTTGATACCGCGGCTCATGAGCTTCGCCGCACTGGCGGTCCAGATCTCGAAGTCGTCGCGGCCATGGCCCGGTGCGGTGTGAACGAAGCCCGTGCCGGTGTCGTCGGTGACGTGATCGCCGTCCAGCAATGGTACCTGAAAGTCATAGCCGAGAGCTTTAAGCGGGTGATCGCACACCAATCCGGCGAGCACCTGTGTCGGCAGTTCGGCAATCTTGTCGTAGGCGGTAACTTTCGCCTGTTTGAACACCTCGCCGGCGAGGTTCTGCGACAGGATGAAGAGGTCGCCGAACTTTGCCCAGTTCCCGGGCGCCGCGTCGGTGACCTTGTAGAGACCGTATGGGATCTTCGGAGAGAAGGCGATGGCGCGGTTGCCGGGCAGCGTCCACGGTGTCGTGGTCCAGATCACGACGCATGCGCCTTTGAGATCGTGCTCAAAATCCTGGTGTGCGGTTTCGCGAACCGGGAACTTCACCCAGACCTGATCCGAAACATAGTCTTCGTATTCGACTTCCGCTTCGGCCAGCGCCGTCTTTTCGACCACCGACCACATCACGGGCTTCGATCCGCGGTAGAGCGTGCCGTTCTGCGCAAAACCCATGAGTTCGCGCGCGATCTGCGCCTCGGCGGCGAAATCCATGGTCGTGTAGGGATGCGCCCAGTCACCCTCAACCCCGAGGCGCTTGAATTCCTCGCGCTGAACGTTGAGCCAGTGCTCGGCATAAGCGCGGCATTCCTTGCGGAACGCGATCATGGCGTCCGGGTTCGAAAGGTCCGGCTTGCTCTTGCCCTTGGAGCGGTAGTTCTCTTCTTCGATCTTCCATTCGATCGGCAGGCCGTGGCAATCCCAGCCGGGCACGTAATTGGAATCAAAGCCGAGCATCTGCTGGCTGCGCGTCACCACATCCTTGAGAATTTTGTTGAGCGCATGCCCGATATGGATGTTGCCGTTGGCGTAGGGCGGACCGTCGTGCAGGACGAACTTGACGCGGCCTTTGGCCTGTTCGCGCAGTTGCCGGTACAGCCCGATCTCCTCCCAGCGCTTGAGGATTTCGGGCTCCTTCTGGGGCAGGCCCGCGCGCATGGGGAAATCGGTCTTGGGCAGAAAAAGCGTTTCGCTGTAGTCCCGGGCGGTATCGTTCATGGAGCGCTGTGTAACAGGCACTGTGCCGGGGAGGCAACGGGCGAAAGTGTGGAACGATTGCGGCGTGAACCGCAAGATTGCCTTGCCCCTTCGCGGGGGAGCATAGACAGTATGGGGACTTGAGCGCGACGGTGCGTTTTTGAGCGTATGACATGAACGAATCTGCCGACCACAAAGCCGATAGTGTTCTCGTGACTGGAGCGACCGGCTTCGTCGGTTCGGCCATCGCAAATGCTGCGCGCGCGGCGGGTTACAGGGTCCGCGTGCTTGCACGCGTGTCGAGCCCGCGGACCAATCTTTCGCCTGCCGACGAGATCACCATTGGCGACCTCTGCGATCGTGCTTCGCTCGATCCGGCATTGCAGGGCGTGCGTTATCTCTTTCATACCGCTGCCGACTACCGGCTTTGGTCGCGCGACCCCGGTGAAATCATGCGATCCAATCTGGAGGGAACGCGCAACGTCATGGACGCGGCGCTCACTGCCGGAGTCGAGCGGATCGTCTATACCAGCAGCGTTGCGGTACTCGCGCTCCGAGACGGCGTGCTTGCCGATGAAAGCTGTTCGCTGCCCGAAGAAAAAGCCATAGGCGCCTACAAGAAGAGCAAGGTTCTCGCCGAACTCCTGGTGCATGACATGATCGCGCGCCAACGCCTTCCCGCCGTGATCGTCAATCCCTCGACGCCGATTGGCCCGCGTGACGTGAAACCGACCCCCACCGGGCGGATCATCGTGGAGTGCGCATCTGGGCGAATGCCGGGTTACGTTGAAACGGGCCTCAATCTGGTACATGTCGACGACGTGGCCCAAGGGCATTTGGCGGCGCTGCGGACTGGCAGGATTGGCGAACGCTACATTCTCGGCGGGGAGAACGTTCGTTTAAGCGACATGCTCACAACCATCGCCGCCCAGGCGGGCCGGCGTCGACCATGGCTGCGACTGCCGATCGCCCCGCTTTATCCGGTCGCATACGCCGCCGAATGGTGGGCCAGCCTCACCGGGTCGCAGCCTTTCGCAACCCGCGACGGGTTGAAGATGGCGCGCCACCACATGTATTTCGATGACGCGAAGGCCAGGCGCGAGCTTGGATACTCTTCACGGCCCCACCAGGACGCCATTGCGGATGCGATCAACTGGTTCAAGCAGGCCGGATATGTGCGATAGGGAAAATTCCGGGAGGACTACAATGAATCGTCGTTTCATTCTCGGTGCCTTTGCGCTCACCGTGTTGGGACTTGCGGTAATTTCAGGCAGCGCCATCACCCAAGAAAAGATGCTCAACGAGCAACTTACCACCGCGCCAACGCCGGAAATACGGCAGGCGCTCGCGCCCTCGGGCAAGCTTCGCGTTGGCGTTTATCCCGGCAGCCCGTTTTCGATGGTTCGCGATCCCGTGTCGGGCGAAATGAAAGGTATTGCAGTCGAACTCGGCAAAGCACTCGCGATGCGGCTGGGCGTCGCGTACGAGCAGGTCGAATTCCGCAGGCCTGGGGAAATTTACGAGGCACTCAAAGTCGGACAGGTCGATATGACGATCGCCAATGCGACACCGGCGCGCGCGGATCGATTCGCGTGGTCGCCGCCGCTGTTGCGCATCGAGCTCGGATTCCTGGCCGCTGCGGGTTCGCCGGTCACCACCCTCGCCGACGTCGACCGGCCCGGCGTGCGGGTCGGCGTGACCCACGGCGGCACTATGAACGGCGCGCTTGCGCGCGAATTGAAGAACGCCACCGTGGTGCCGGCCGCGACGCTGAAGGACGGGATCGAAATGCTGGCGCAGCACAAAATCGACGCGTATGCGACCAACAAGGCCAACCTGTTTGAAATGTCCGATGCCGTGCCCGGCTCGCGCGTGCTCGACGGGCGATGGGGGCTCGAGCATCTCGCGATGGCGATCCCGAATGGTCGCAACGCAGGATTCGTTTACATGCGCGCGTTTGTCCATGACGCGAAATCCGAAGGGCTGGTCGCGCACGCGGCCGCGCGGGCAGCGCTACGCGGCGTCGCCGCGGAATAACCCAGGGGTCCGTGCCCTAGAAATCCGCATAGCCACCGAGCGCAATGTCCGCATTGCGCGCCGCAGCTTTGGCCAAAGGGGCCACGAGCGCTGCGAATTCTTCCGCATAGCGATAACCGGGGGCTTCTCCCGCGAAGCCATCCTTCGTGGCTGGGTGCAGGTAGATTTCGCTGCGCCCTTCCGGGAGATGATTGATGAGCCCGGCCAGTCGCGATGTCGTCATGGCGCCCGACCAAGCCAGGCCGAAGACAGCATCCGGGCAGGACAATCCAGCACGCCGTGCGCGCCGGCGAAGCCACAGCGCTGGTGGCGTGATAACCGGGCCGTCCAGACGGCGCTTGGCCGGCGTTTCGACCTTTGCCAATACGGAAGCTGGTTCGGTGGGGACGCGCAAGCCGCGCATACCGTAGCTGCGTCCGATCGAGATGATCGCATCGGCGATGGTGGGGTGAAGATGGAAATGTTTGTGCGCATTGACGTGGTCGAGCGCAAGGCCGGTCGTTCGGTAAGCGGCAAATTGCGCCTCGATTTCGGCGCGCAACTGCCGACGCACTGTTGGGCGGAAGAAAATTTCGAATGCGACCCGCATCATATCGGTACGAAAGAGCCCGCTCGCATCGACGAGATCGGGAATCTGAGAGGGCGGCAGTGCCGGCTGACCTTCCACGAGCGTCACATGCAGGCCAACCCGCAAGCCCGGCAGGCGGTGCGCACGCATAACAGCATCGGTCGCTGCCGCGCCAGCCACCATCAAGCTTGCCGCGGTGAGGATGCCGTCCCGGTGCGCGACCTCGACGGCTTCGTTTACTTCCGGCGCCAGTCCAAAATCGTCCGCCGTGACAACGAGCTGTTTCAGTGCGCGGCCTCCCGGCGCTCGCGCAGGAAGCTGAAGAATTCGACACCTTCGCGCAGCCGGCGCTTCATCATGTCCGGGCTTCGTATCATCTCGCCGAGGATGGCGGCGATCTTGGGCAGGCGGAAATAGAAACGACGATAGAACTCGTCGACCGATGTGAAAATTTCCGTATCTGTCAGATGCGGGTAGCTCAACGCGGCATTTTGCGTTCCGAGTTCGGTGAGCAATTGCCTGTTTTCGTCGACCAGCCAGCCGTTTGCGAGCGCCTGCTTGTAGAGGAACGTTCCGGGATAGGGCGCCGCCAGCGAAATCTGGATGGTATGGGGATTTACCTCCATGGCAAAGCGCATGGTCTCCTCGATCGTTTCCTTGGTTTCACCCGGCAATCCGAGAATGAATGTGCCGTGGATGGTGATGCCGAGCTCATTGCAATCCTTGCTGAATCGTCGGGCCACATCGACCAGCATGCCTTTTTTTATGTTGTGAAGAATTTTCTGATTGCCGGATTCGTAGCCCACCAGCAGGAGCCGCAAGCCGTTGTCCTTCATCACCTTCAGGGTCGCACGGGGGACATTTGCCTTGGCATTGCATGACCAGACGATGCCGAGCTTGCCGATCTCGCGCGCAAGCTCTTCGACGCGCGGGAGGTTATCAGTCAAAGTGTCGTCGTCGAAAAAGAACTCCTTGACCTGCGGAAAGGCCTTCTTGGCCCAGATCAATTCCTCGATCACATGACCTACGCTGCGCGTGCGATAGCGATGGCCTCCGATGGTTTGCGGCCACAGGCAGAAGGTGCAGCGCGATTTGCATCCGCGCCCGGTATAGAAAGAGATATAGGGGTGCAGCAGATAGCCGCCGAAATAATTCTCGATGACGAGATCACGCTTATAGACCGGCGTGACGAACGGCAGGTCGTCCATTGTTTCAAGGATCACGCGATCCTCGTTGTGCACGATAGTGCCGTCCCGTTTTCTCCAGGACAGGCCGGCAACGCGGTCCAGGTCGCGCCCCCCGGCGACTTCCTTGATCGTAAAATCGAACTCGTTGCGTGCAACAAAGTCGATGGCCGCTGACGCCTTGAGACTCTGTTCCGGTTCGACCGCGACCTTGGCGCCGATCATGCCGATCTTCAGGTCGGGCTTGCGCGCCTTGAGGGTCTCGGCGGTGCGCACATCGGATGCAAACGACGGAGTGGACGTGTGCATCACAATCAACTCGCGGCTCAGCGCTTCCGGTGCCACATCCTCGAACTTGAGCCGGTGCGGCGGAGCATCGATTAGCTTGGAACCCTCGACGAGTGCAGCCGGCTGGGCGAGCCAGGTTGGGTACCAAAAGGACTTGATCTCGCGCCGCATCTGATAGCGGGCGCCCGCGCCGCCGTCATACCCGTCGAAAGATGGTGCCTGCAGGAACAACGTGCTCATCATGGCAACTTCGTCTCCAAAGCTAGTTCGTCTACAAGGCTACTTTGTCTCCCGATCTGCAAGTGCCCGGCCGCCCGACGTCGCCCGGTACAGATGAGCCTTCCAACTCACGCGTCGACCCACGACGCCCGCCACGAAAACCACAAACGACATTAGTTCACGCGCAGGAACAAGCCAATACGATTGTCGGGGAAGGCCAAAAACCTGCTGCACTTGCTTCAGCAATATTGCGCGGCACCCCAGCGAGGCCACCGCGATCGCAAGCGCCGCCAAGATTGTGGGCTGGCTTCCAGCGCTAAGGGCCGCCAATGAGGCCCACGCGAAGGGGTGCGAAAATAACTGGCCGGCGTAGCCGAGAGGGTCGATGCTTCTGATGGTCCGGGCCCATCGCAATTCGTGCTGCCATATCTCTTTCGCTGAATCCTGCGAACACATGTGAGCGACCGCGAAGGGTGGTATCGACACCTTGCCGCCGTGAGCCCGCACCGCCAGGCCGATCGCGTAGTCGTCGGCAAGGTAATCGGCAAATGTCTTGAACCCGCCGATCGCAACGAGCGTCTCTCGCCGTAAGGCGATGGTCGATCCAAAACACGGACGCGTGAGATCCAACGCGATGCCGACAATCACGTTCGGCAGGAAATGGCTGTTGATATCGAGCGCGAGAAGTTTTGACCAAAATCCGCCAAGGGCATCGCCATAATATAGGCAGGTGACCGCGCCGACTCCGGGCTGCTCAAGCTCAGAGACGACGCGCGCAAGATAGTCTGGATCAACGCGAATGTCGCTGTCTGCAAGCACGACAACGGGATGGCGAATGCTCGGCTCCATATTGGTCAGGTTGGAAATTTTTCGATTGCGGCCCCGCTGGATGGAGTTGACGACGAGATCGAAATCGCGGCCCGGGAGGGAGTTGTGAAGTCGTTGGACGGCCGCGATGGCAGCGTCGGTCGGGTCCGCCACTCCGCAAACAACCTGGATCGGGCCGGGATAGTTTTGCCGGCAGAAGGTCAAAAGGTTTTCATCCAGACCCGGCTCGTCGCCATGGAGCGGTCTGAGCATGGTGACGGCCGGTGTGGGCTGTCCCAACGAGCGGGATTGCGGAAAGCGCCCGCGCCCGAAGCGCCCGCGACCAAAGCGCCCCACGAGGACGGCTCCGACAATCAGGTAGATGCATCCGATGACCGCAATAAGCGATGCCGTCACCCATGACCAGAAAAAGATCATAATCTCAATGATCCCGTGACCGCAGTTCGACGGGCATTTGCCGGAACTGGGCCTTTTCAAGACGCGGGGACTTTTCGAAACGTCTCTTTTCGAAGGTTATTGGGACGATGCGCCCCCATTCCATGACATGCCAGCCCAAGAGACCAGGCACACCGACCGCAAGATCGCCGGCGCGTTTGACCAGCGAAAGCGCAAGCGCCTGTTCGGGCGGAATGCCGAAAACGGCGCACAACAGGATCAATCCCCCTTCCTGCGCGCCGAGCGATCCCGGCAGCGCAAATGCCGCTCCCCGGATGGCATGCATGAGACTTTCGATGACCAGCGCTTCGGCAAGGCTGACGGGGTGGCCCATGAAATGGAATACGATGAAGACTTCCAGAACGCCGATGATCCAACCCGAAAAATGCACGATGCAACTGATCGCCAGACCAGAGTGCGCCGCATAGATCTTCGCAAACTGTTCATAGACAGCGTCGATAGTCCCGAGCGCGCGCCAATTCCCGTCGCCCGTCATGCGGCCAACAATTGATTTCAGGATGCGCTTTCCGGTTTGACGCTGGGCGAAAAAGAAGCCGACCAGCAGCGGGACCGCGCAGGCAATCCCAATTGTCGCGACCTCGATCAGCGTTTCGTGCTTGCCAATGGCAAGAAGCACAAGGAGACCGAGAAACGCAAACAGGAACTGGGTTGTGGCCTGCATCAAAACGTCGACGATGATGCTTGCTGCCGAGAGCACCCCAGGGATGCCCCGGAATGACAGCAACCGCGCCCCGATGAGGTCGCCACCGATCTGGGGCATCGGCAGCAGCGAATTGGCCCCTTCACGGACAAATCTGAGAGTGACGCATGTCTGCAATGTTGGGCGCAGGCTGGGTGGAAACAGCAACCACCATCCCGCTCCGGCCACCGACACGGTAACGACGCGCGTGAGGACCAGGAACACAATTCCAAAGCCAACGCTTGCGACCGCCATGGCAACTTCGTCGACACCGGACCAGACGATGAGTCCGACAACGACGATCATGCCAAGCAGACCGACCAGCGCGCCGAGATATTTGATTTTTTGCATTACCACCCCGGTCAAGGTTACAGACGTAATTCGGACGGTTGGTGGCCGCTCTCTCCAGGCCACATCACCAAAATGTCTTCATGTTGATGGAACGTGTGACGCCGAAGCCGATTGTCTTTTGATTGACAGACCCGCGTTGCTCGACCAGCGGAGAATTTGCCGTATCGCCGGCCAGCCGTTCGTACTCGATGAAAGCGTGCATCGCCCATTCGGCCGTCCAGCGATAGCGCGCTTGGGTACCTGCGCCGTACCAGCGCACGCCGCCTTTCGGATCGAAAATCGGCAACCCCGATGCGGCAGACTGCGCCGCCGTAATACCGAAATAGGGACGCGTTGCGCCTGCGCTTGCAAAAGAGATGCGCGGGCCGGCCGAGAGCGTGAGTTGGGACCCGAGCGGAATGACGGCGTCAGCCACTACGTCGGAGACTGCGCCGTGATGACCATTGATTCCCTGCCGGACCTCCGTGCGCGTGCGCAGCCACGGAACCCACCAGTACTCCGCAAAGGCACCCGCCTCGACGGCCCAGGGAATATCGCCCAGGCCTTGCAGGGCGGCGGAATCGTGCTCGCGACGACCAGGCTTGAGCTGGGCGACAGGGCCAACCCGCAGGTGGCCTTCTTCAAGCAGCGCATAATCGACCCCGTCGAGCGGTCCGCGGAAGCGCTCCGGGGTCCCAAAGGCACGCACGTCGAAAATCGGAAAAGGCCGGACGACGTCTCGATTCGAACCCATAAAAAGTGGTTCTACGCGTGCTTCCGCCCCCACGATGATGGTCCAATCATAGGCGGGTTGAGAAGGTGCCTTGGTAACAGCAAGTTCCGCCGCCAAGCCGATCTGCGGGACCAGCACGGCGCTCAACACTGCAGCCCAGATTTTGCGCCGTTTGCGCATCCCCCGCATCGCCCCAACTCGATTTCAATCAACTCTACCCCGGCCGGTTTCTAGCACAAACGAACCGCCCCGCACAAACCGGTGGGCGGTGGGGTTGGGGAAACCTCGCCACCCATGCGTTAAATTAAGGAGTTTTCGCCACCGTGTAGCCGGATGAACACCCCATATCAGCGCGTTCACGCGCATGATGGGACGCGATATCCGGGGCCGCCGGTCCCGCATGTCGCCGTCTCGCGTGAAGAATGCGATCCGGCTCATCCGCCAAAGCCCGCCCGCGCCGTCAAGCGGCCGTTCGGACGAAGGCGGCTGCGGACTACGAGGCCGGAGTTTATAAACCTAACGCCTATGACCCCGGCACCTACCCTTTCTTACCCACGGGCACCGGTACGCCGGCGATCTTGACCCTGAAGTAGCCGAGGCTCTGGCGGGTGCAGAAGTAGAGCGTCTTCCAGTCGTCGCCGCCGAACCCGACGTTGGCCGTATTGGCAAACCCGTGCACGATGCGGCCAAGCTTCTTGCCCGTGGCGTCGAGAATGTAGAGGCCGCCGGAGCCGCCGCAATAGACGTTGCCTGCGGAATCCACCTTCATGCCGTCGGGTACGCCGGGTTCCGGGCCGCCCAAATCCGCGAAAACCCGCTCGGTCTGGCGGGCCAGCAGGCCATTCGGCAGCACGTCGTATGCCAGTATGTGACGGCGCTGCGAGTCGCAGATGTAGAGGACCTTTTCATCGTGCGAGAACGCAAGGCCGTTGGGCCCGACCAGGTTATCGACCAGGAGCGTCATCGTTCCGCGGTCAGGCGAAATTCGATAGACGCCCACGAATGCGAGGTCGTTCTGTCCGGGCGGCCCGGTCATGGCCGGGCCGGTCCACGGATCAGTGAAATAGATGGCGCCATCGGATTTCACCACGATGTCGTTCGGATAATTGAGGGGGCGGCCCTGAAAGCTGTTGGCCATGACGGTGATGCTGCCGTCGTGTTCCTCGCGCACCACACGGCGCGCCCCGGGTTCGCAGGCCACCAGCCGGCCCTGAGGGTCGCGCGTGATGCCGTTGGCGGCGTTGGTGTTCTCCTTGAAGACCGACAATCCCGTTGCGGGTGCGTATTTCCACCGCTTGAGATCGGTGCCGCGCATCAGAAGATAGCCGCCCTCCTTCCACCACAGCGGGCCTTCCACATTGGCTGTGCCGCCGAGGTTGGTGGCGATGTCTACGATCGGTTCCGAGGTCAAGATGATCGCATCGAGCGCCGGATCAAGCCGCTCGATCCGCTTGGCGGTTTGCGTTGCGGCTTCACGGTTGCCGACCGCCAACCCACCTGCCGCCGCTGCCGACATGGCCAGCATTTGTCGTCGCGAGAATCCGATCTGCTTGTTCATGAGGCTCCTCCTTGATCTGGGCTGTTGTTACCGGATTATATCCCAGAAAACAGAAAATGATCAGCGGCCGGGAGAAGCATCATGATCCGGATCACATCGGGCGACTTCAGCGACCCGCGCGTTATTGATCTGCTCCGATTCCATCTCAACGCCGCGCGAGCCCAGACGGCGCCGGGTAGCGCACACGCCTTGGACCTGGCCGGGCTGCAATCGCCAGATATCGGCTTCTGGTCGATGTGGGACGGCGAAACGCTCCTGGGTGTCGGCGCGCTCAAGCGGCTTTCGTCCGATCACGCAGAAATCAAGTCGATGCATACAGCTCAATTCGCACGTCGACGAGGTGTTGGTAGCGCAATGCTAAAGCACATCATTTCCGTCGCTCGGGCATCGGGTATTTCACGCCTGAGCCTGGAGACAGGCTCATGGGATTATTTCAAGCCAGCCCAGGCACTCTACAGGAGCCACGGCTTCGTGGAATGCGCGCCATTCGCTGACTATGTGCTCGACCCGAACAGCGTATTCATGACTCTTGAGATTTATGAGCCGGGATTGGACGGCCTGTGAGAGAAGTTGATCGGCAAGCGCGGCAATTCAGCAGTTTCAATCGTGCGTTCGCCGCGGCATGCCGACATACCAATCCACGGGCGCCGCCAGCGCCTTCCTGCGATTTGCCTCGACCACGCGCACGGCACGGCTGATCTCCTCCAGGGCGAGGACGTCTGCAATGCGCTTTGATGCCTTGCGCATCTCTTCTGACGACAACATGCCCTCCAGGACGCCGGTTGCCTCCGCGAGGCTAAGAAGAAGACTGTCGCGCGGAGTCGGCAGGGCGTCGTCGAAAATGACCGACATGAGGCGCGCCTTTGCCTCGCGCTCCTCACGGCCGGAATTCTTGGGATAGGCGCGTCGCGAAAACACCCAGAGGAACTGCCGATCTTCGGCGCGAAGAATGCCGGCCTCGACAAGGCGTCGGAGCACGGTCCTGGAGACATCGCCATTATGACGAACATACTGCTCGATCCACCATGCGCTCGGCCGCTTCATGGGCTCGGCAGCTATCTCCCGCAAGACACTGTCCAGAAACTCGTCGCCGACCGGATTCCGATCGATTATGAACAGCGAAGATAGATCGGTATCAATACGGCCAAGAAGGGAGAGTTCCATGAGAATGCCCCCCGCAATCGCGATATGGGCGCAATCGGCGCGCGCGGGCTCTATCTCGCCAGTGTCGTCGCGAAGCATGAGTACCACGATCTCGTCGGCGAGCGTGAGCTGTTTCATGATTCATGCCCCTGTCACGCGCCGAGTTTCGAGCGCGCTTCGGCTTCATCCAATGCGATCGAGATGAACTGCTTCAGGCCGGAAATCTCGAAGACCTCGTCGACCGCGGATTGAACCCCGAAGATCGCAAGACCTCCGTTGGCTGCCGCGGCCTGCTTTGCCGTCACCAAAACGGCCCTGAGGCCGGCGGAAGTAATCAAGGTGACTCCTCGCATGTCGAAGATGATCCGTGGATTTCCTCCATTGATGGCGGAGCCAACAGCCGATTGCAATCCTTGACTGGCCGCGGCCTCGGCATCGAGCCTGCCGCTGATACGATATATTGCCACCCCGTCTGCCGCTTCGCTCCTGACTTCCAATTCAAAGCCCTCCAGTGACGCATTCTCATGTTCAGTATAGAATTTTCTGCAGTTCATGCGACAGATGAAATGACGCTTTAGCAATCAGAACTCAGCGCAGGGTATCCGAGCCACCCTGTTCGCTGGATTGTCCCCGCGCGATACTATTTCATGCACGCCGCACGCCGTGTCGACCGCAAGTTTTGGTCTGCGCCGGTGCGAATTCTTGCTGATCTCACCAGCGACAAGCTCGCCGGACCGGAACACGATCGTACCCGCGCCCGAGCGATTGACGGCGGCGGTCTATTGACAAGCGGTTTGGGTCAGGCCTAGCCTACTCGCTCCCCACAACGAGAAAATTATGGGAGGTTCGCATGAAGAGGGCCTCGTCTTATGCCGCCGCGGCAGTATGCCTGCTCGTGGCGGCGGCCGGGTCGTTAAGCCAAGCTGGGAGCCAACCAGCTCCTGCCCCCGCTGCATCGCCGTCGCTGGATTACGAGTTTTTCAAGACCAAGGTACAGGCCGTCTTCCTTGCCAAGCGAGAAGGCCACGCTCGATGCGTTGTTTGCCATTCGTTTAACAACGCGCCGTTTAAACTGGTGTCGCTCTCACCCGGGAGCACGACCTGGAACGAAGAGCAGTCGCGCCGGAACTTCGAGTTGATCAAGCGGGTGGCAATGCCGGGCTTCTTGGAGAGCCAACTGCTCAAACATCCGCTCGCCGAAGAGGCTGGTGGTGATTACCATCACGGCGGTGCCCAGCAATTCAGCTCCAAGCAGGATCCGCATTGGTTGACGCTGAAAGCGTTCGTGATGGGAGAGAAGTAGCGGCACGTAACAAACCAGTCTCCTGATAGACAAATCGCCTCCTGACAAATGTTTCGGGAGGATAACTGTCGTTGAAAAGAAGGATGACGAAGATGACGAACAAACAAGTGCTTCGTGGTGGCCTCCTTGGGGGTCTCACAGTTCTAGCCGGTATCGCCCTGTGCACGGTGTCTTTCTCTCTGGCGGCCGCGCAGGGATCGAAACTGCGGGTTATCCAGACCAACTCCGCCGGGGATAACATCCATATCATCGATGTGGCCACGAACAAGGTGGTGGGAGAGATCAAGGGAATCGAAACGCCCCATGGCGTCATGGTATCCCCGGACAACAGCCGCATCTACGTCAGCGAACAGGCGGACAAGACACTCGTTGTTTTCGACGCGAAGACGCTCCAGCCGACCAAGCGAATTCCTTTGAGTGGAAACCCCAACCTTATTGATATCTCTCCTGATGGAAAATGGATCTATGTCGCGATCGCCCTGACATATGACGACTTTTCGGAGTTTCCGCAGATCAAGGCCAATGCGAGCGGCGGCGTCGACGTGATCGACACCGTCAAGCTTGAGAAAGTCAAGACCATCGCGCTTCGGGGCGGCATTCACGACCTCAACATCACCCCCGACGGCAAATACGTGATTGCCGGGTCCAGCAGAGGCGCCAGACCGCCGGCGAACCTGATGAACGTGATCGATACGCGGACCAACGAGGTCGCTTGGAGCCTTGTTATGAGTCCAGCGCCCTCTCCGATGGCGATATCAAAAAATCCCGACGGCTCTACCAAGTGGATATTCGCTCAAAATGGCACTCTCAATGGGTTTGCGGTCATCGATTTCGCATCGCAAGCGAAAATCAATGAGATCAAGCTGCCCGACATAGCGGCGGACAAACAGAACCGCCACGGAGGGCCTTCTGCATCTCACGGCCTTTGGGTCACGGGAGATCAAAAAACACTGCTGGTCGTCAGCAGGTTGAACAGTACCCTCTACTCGTACTCGATACCGGATTTGAAGCTGCTGGGCGGTGCCGCTCTTAGCGGGAAGGGTGCGGGCTGGATGGTGGTCACGCCCGACGACAAGACGGCCTATGTGCCTAATGAACATACCAACAACGTCTCTGTTGTCGATGTCCAGACAATGAAGGAAATCGCCCTCATCCCGGTCGGGTACATGCCGGCTCGTAACGCCACCTGGGTGGCGCCGTAGGGAAGCCCAGGATCGCAGTCGCAAAATTGCAGGTCGCTGAACCACCTTGTTCAGCGACCGCTGACTCGTCGGTCAAGACGCGTTAAATGCTGGGGCCAACTGCGGAAAAGTGTCCGGCGTGTGTGCCAGCACCCGGCGCGCGATGCTGGCGTCTTCGACCATGCGTCGGATGAGTTCGTCGATGGAATCCAATTTAAGTTCGTGCCGGATATAGTCGATGAAGGCGACGTCGATTCGTTGCCCATAAAGATCGCCGGTAAAGTCGAACAGGAAGACTTCGAGCAAGACGGTGCCTACGTCGAACATGGGGCGGCGGCCGAAATTCGCAACACCATCGTGGGTCTTGTTGCCGATGCGGACACGCACCGCATAGATGCCGTGGCGAAGCCCGCAAGCAGGATCAAGCCGTAGGTTGGCTGTCGGAAATCCGAGTTCCCGTCCGCGTTTGTCGCCGTGGACCACTTCGCCGGTCACGAACCAGGGATAGCCCAGCATGTCGTTTGCTTCCCCGACATGACCGGCGGCCAAAGCTTCGCGGATGGGACCCGAGGAAATCGGCCGCCCGCGATCGCTGAACACGGGCACGATGTCGACTGCGAAACCGTATTTGGCCCCCTGCGCGGCAAGAAAGGCGGGCGATCCCGCGCGTTGCTTGCCAAAATGAAAATTGTATCCGATCGCGGCTCCCGCGATCGCGAGCTGGCCCACGAGGATGCGTGCCACGAAGTCTTCCGCCGTCAGATTGGCAAGCGACGCGTCGAATGACATCACGATGGCGCCGTCGAGTTCTGTCGCCGCAAACAGCCGGAGCTTGTTGGTTTCGTCCGTCAGCCGGAACAATGGCGCGTGCGGGTCGAAGAACGCGCGCGGATGGGGCTCGAAGGTCATGGCCGCGGCGGGACGTCCAAGCAAGCGCGCGCGCGACACCGCGGTAGCGATCACTTCGCGGTGGCCGCGGTGAATGCCGTCGAAGTTCCCCATCGCCACGACCGCGCCCTTGAGGGCGCCTGCATCAACGGCGTTGTGCAGGACGGTGAAACCGGACGACGATTTGGCCTGGACGTTCATGTCTGGCTTACCATTCCAATCGCCGCATGACAGCCTTCGGAAATACGCCGGAAGCCGCGAACATGCCGTCGAGCGCCGAAGCGTCGGGATTGTTGCGTGGCCCAAGTTCTTCCGCGTGAATGCCCGCGGTGACGAACAGGCAGTCTATACCGAATGCGGCGGCACCCTTGAGGTCGGTGCGGATCGAATCCCCAATGGCCAGCACGCGCGCGCGGTCGAGCGTCTTGTCGCGCATTTGCATCGCGGCGGTGAGCGCTTGTTCGTAGATGGGCTTGTGCGGTTTGCCGGCATAGAGCACCTTGCCGCCCGCTTCCCCATAGCGGTCCGCAATGGCGCCGGCGCAATAGACGAGATGTTCGCCGCGCTCCACCACGATATCCGGATTGGCGCACAGCATCATGAGGTCGCGCTGGCGCATCGTTGTGATCAGTTCGTCGTAGTGATGCGGGGTTTCAGTCGTATCGTCATAGAGTCCAGAACAGACCACGAAGTCGGCGCGTTCGACTGGCACGGTCTCGACATCGAGGTTTTCGAATATCCCGATATCCCGCTCGGGGCCGATGTGGAACACGCGCTGGCCGGCACGTTGCGCGATGACGGTGCGGGTTACGTCTCCGGAACTCACGATACCATCATAGGCTTCCGTCGGAACCGAGATGCCGTCGAGAAACCGCTTCACGAAATCGCCCGGGCGGGGCGCATTGGTGATCAGCACGACCGTGCCGCCCTTCCGGCGGAAGCGGGCAAGCGCGTCGCAGGCCTCGAGCGTTGCCGTCACGCCATTGTGGATGACCCCCCAGACGTCGCACAAGACGGCGTCGTAGTTGGCGGAGAGAGCTGAGAAGGACACGGAAAACGAGGGCGGCATGATGCTTGTATGTGTGTGAGGAGGTCTACTTAAGGCATTTTCGGACAAAGGGGAATCCCGGATTATGTCGCGATTGAGCTAACGTGTACGGAGGGCTTGCGCACGTAGCGGTCGCGGCGGCGAAAACAGAAAGCCCTGACCAAAACGGACGTCGTGTTCCAGGAGGTCGACCACGGAGCCCTCGGTTTCGATGTGATCCGCAATGAGGTCGATGCCGGATCGGTTGAATGATTCCACAACATCGGCCGGGTTATGACCGCCGGCGGTTGTCCCGTTGAGCAGCATGGCCGCCGACATCTTGACGAAACGGAAGCCAAGGGTCGCGAGTTTGCTTGGTTCGATGTGCAAATCCGCTACGTTATCAAGGGAAAACCGGAAGCCGCGATCGGCCAAGGTGCCGAGACGATCGCTTTCGACAAATCCCAACTGGCGCGCGGCGGCTTGAGTGAATTCGAGCAGGATTGCAGGCGCAATCGCGCGGTTGGCGTCGAGAAACTCCAGCAGCTGAGGAAATATCCGGCTGTCGCTCAGTGTCGATGCAGCGAGATTGCAGAACACGCCGACATGAGGATCGTCGAGCAACAGGCGGCGCGCCACCTGTATGCAGCGAAACATCGCCACATTGTCGATCGCGGCGAGGAGCCCGGCGCTTTGTGCGACCGCAACGAATTCGGCGGCCGGAACGATCTCTCCGCTGTTGTCGCGCAGCGAGGTTAAGACTTCATAGTAGCGCACTTTGCGCTGCGGCAGGGTCACGATCGGTTGCAGATAAAGCTCGACGCGATTGTGATCAATTGCGTTGCGAATGGTCGCAAGTATGTTTGCGACGGCGGGATCGTCGATCGATATTGGGCGCATGTTCATTGGCTCGCATTCACGGCCGTGGTGCGATGAAGCCGAAGTATATCGTCGCTGGCCGGGCCGGACGCTGTGTCAGCCCCTGTGACAGCCGCGGCAGCACAAGCACCGGCTGGATATCGATACGCTCATGTTTACTGCGCGCGGTCTCGATAGTTTGGGATATCAGCAAGTTTGCCTCCCAGATTAGCACGGTGCCGCGCCGCGCGAGATCGTCGGCGCTGACCCATGGGGCGAGATTGGAGTCGCCATGGGGAACGACATGCGGGCGGTCTGTCGAATAGACCGCGACGTTGTTCGCTGCAAACTCGTCCCCCCCTACGTAGGCGAGTGGCGTGCCGTAGGTCTCGCGCCAGGCGCGGGTCACGTGTGCAGCCACGGTAGGGCCGGGGAACTGCGTGGCCTTACCTCGGTCGCGCAGCAGCGGCTCGACGATTTCGGCCGTCAGGTAGGCGAGGGGCATCATAAGGAATATGCCGAAGAGGCAGGCCGCCAGTCTTCGCTGGTTAGCGCCAACTGTAATTGGTCCGAACCAAAGTACGACAGCAAGTGGCGCAAAGGACCAGAACGGGTAGCCCCACATCGTAATCGCCAGTCGACCCGCCGCCACGCTGATGATGGTGGTCAGGAGAAACGGGCCCAAGGCGAGCAGCGTAACATAGCGCCGGTTGAACGCCGCAATCCCGGTCGTTGCCGGGAGGTTGTGAGTTGTGCCGCGCCAGTAGATCACACCCAATAACGCCGCTACCGGGAGCAAGGTCAGTGTCTGGCCGCCCGCCCATTCTACAAGAAATACGAAATAGTCATACCAATGGCCAACCACCTTGGCGCGTTCATCCGCATAGCGGAACGGCAGGAAATCATTGGTGACAAGCCACCATACATTGGGCGCGATCACGACCAGAAAGAATAGCGCCATGACATAAGGCCCGGGTGTGCGCCAGGTTCGCCGCGCGACCGGGTCGAAGATGAGGAACAAGCCGAGCGGAGCGGCGAGCACGACGGCTGCGTATTTCGACCAGAAGGCCCCGGCCAGAAACACGCCGGCCAGCACCCAGTTCAACAGTCGGCCATGCACGATTGCACGATAGAAAAACAGACTCGTGAAGACCCAGAACGGCAGTTGCAACTGATCATGACCGAATTTCACGGCTGAGAAATTGTAGAAATGGATGCCTTCGAGCGCCAGCGTGGCGAACAGGGCTTCAATCGGTCCGACCACCGCACGTGCGAGCAGCCAGACGCCGGCCAGGCATGCAATGATTGTGAGTGGGCCGAGCAGATAAACGACGTCAATGGAGCCGGTCAGGCGAAATGCCAAATCATCCATCCACCACGGGAGCGGCGGGTGCTTCCAATAACCCAGCTGCCATTCCTTTCCGAGCGCAAGGCCTTCCACCAGATCAAGCTGGAGATTGGGACTGAGCAGCAGCGGTAAGAGCGTCCACACCAAGAGGTGCAGCGCCAGCACGATTGTCAGGACGCGCCCAGGGTGCCGCCGCGCATAGTCAATGGCCGCCGGCCAAACAGTGGGGGTGGGGGGCGCTGTCGCATCGTGCACGGTGATCTTACCTTTAGGCATAATAACCCTACCATATTGCCGGCCTACAACGAGGCAGGCAATGTAGCCTTGATGGTGGCGAAGCTTGGGCCAGTACTGGCGCGCATCGGCGGGGATCATTTTCGTCGACGACGGGTTGCAGAACCGTACACTTGCGCTGCTTTGACCTTTCCGCTCCAGTTTGCGAAAGTCCAGGCTCTTCATTGCACCGCAAGGGGAAATCCATGAAGCGATCCATTACGGCTGGCCTGCTTACTGCTTTGTTGGCGGTGTCGAACGCCGCTGCCCAGACATGCACCGGCAATCCGGTTGCGGTGCAAATTCTCGGCTCTGGCGGACCCGCGTTCAACGCGGAACGCGCCTCGGCGAGCTACCTGTTGTGGGTCGGGCAACAGGCCAGGCTTCTGGTGGACATCGGCGGTGGGTCGCACCTGCGTTTCAGCCAATCTGGCGCGAAACTTGCCGATCTTGCAATGGTTGGCATCAGCCATCTGCATCCCGACCATACATCCGATTTGCCGGCGCTGATGTGGGCGAGCAACCGCGCGCGCACTGCGCCGTTGCCGCTCGTCGGGCCGTCCGGCAACAATGTGGCGCCGGACTTCAAGACTTTTCTCGCACGACTGTTCGACGAAAAGACCGGCGCCTTCCAGGTGTTGGGTTCGACTGTTGGGGGTGCGCAGGCGGCTGGTAACGAGCGCCCGCGGATCGAGGCCACGATGGTCGACGTCAGCTTGACCGAGCCCACAAAGGTCTTGGAGCGTGATGGCATCAGCGTGACCGCGCAGCGCATTCCGCACGCCAACCTGCCGACCGTGGCCTATCGGGTGCAGACAGGTGGTGTATCGGTCGTGTTCAGTTCGGACCAGAACGGCAGCGACCCCAAATTCGTCGACTTCGCCAAGGGCGCGGATGTGTTGATCATGCACCTCGCCATTGCCGCCAACGCGCCGCCGAGCCCGTTGCATGCTTCGCCTGCCGTGGTTGGCCGCGTCGCGCACGACGCCGGTGTCAAAAGGCTTATCCTGAGCCACATCGGCCAGTTCGATCTCGATGCCGCGATTGCCGACGTGAAGAAGGGTTATGCCGGCCCGATCACCGTCGGCGCGGATCTGCAGTGCACCCAGGCGAAGTGAGGGCGTTTGTAGTTCCGCCTTCACGGCGGCT
>Ga0209488_10000076_pt1 | contig 69916 bp, 74 predicted proteins | sample Rivendell_Oct201_8_FD_188349 | JGI IMG/M metagenome (GOLD analysis project Ga0209488, IMG submission 188349) | Vadose zone soil microbial communities from the Eel River Critical Zone Observatory, Northern California, USA -... | ecosystem: Environmental > Terrestrial > Soil > Vadose zone >...
CGCTTCCTTGCGCAGCAACCCGTCGCGCGGCCATGTCGACATCGCCCGCTGGGTCTATGTCGCCGAGACCGACGCCAAGGCGCGCGCCGAGAGCGAGGCCGGCATCTTGCGCCACCAGAGCCATTTCGCCAGCGGCCACACTTCGGGCTATCTCGGCACGGTGGCGAGCGCCGGCGGCAGCGGGCGCGACTACGACACGCTCGCGCGCGACATCATCCTGCACGGCTCGCCGGCGACGGTGGTCGAGAAGGTCCAGCGCCTGCGCGACATGACCGGCGCCGCCTCGATCATGCTGCATTACCCGCCCTGGTACGGGGTCGAGCGCGCGCTTGCCTCGCTCGAGCTCTTTGCCGCGGAGGTCATGCCGAAATTCAAGGCGCCGGAGCGGCGGGCGGGGAGGGCGCGCGCATGACGGACAAGATCGAGCCGTTCGACCTCTTCGCCATCCGCTATGCGCACCATGCCAAGCGCAGTTCGGCGGAGAATTTCATCAACGGCGACCCGCATGAGGACGCGTCGCCGCTCGACTATTTCGTCTGGGTGGCGCAGCGCTCGGACCGCGTCTTCGTCATCGACACCGGCTTCGGCGAGGAGGCGGCGCGCCAGCGCCAGCGGCAATTGCTGCGCCGCCCGGCCGACGGCGTCAAGGCGCTCGGCCTCGCGCCGGAGCAGATCGAGGACGTGATCATCACCCATCTGCATTACGACCATGCCGGCACGCTCGACGCCTTCCCGCGTGCCCGCTTCCACATCCAGGACCGCGAGATGGCGTTCGCCACCGGGCGCTGCATGTGCCATGCGGCGATGCGCCACGCCTTCGCCGCGGAGGACATCGTGGCGATGGTGCGGAACCTCTATGCCGGGCGCGTCGCCTTCCATGACGGCGACGAGGAGCTGGCGGCGGGTCTGAGCGTGCACCGCATCGGCGGGCACACCGCGGGGATCCAGTCGGTGCGCGTGTGGACCCGGCGCGGCTGGGTGGTGGTCGCCTCCGACGCGAGCCACCTCTACGCCAATATGGAGCAGGGACGACCGTTCCCGATCGTCTACAACGTCGCGGACATGCTGGAGGGGCATCGCCGGCTCAACCAGCTCGCCGCCTCGCCGCGCCACATCGTGCCCGGCCACGATCCGCTGGTGATGCGCCGCTACACGGCGCCCGCGCGCGCGCTCGAGGGCATCGCGGTGCGGCTCGACGCCGAGCCCGTCGCGTGAGCTAGGAGCCGGCCGCGACCGTCCAGGGCAAGGTCTTCATGAAGGCGGCGATCCGGCCGCCGACATCGAAGGTCTTGGGCGTGGTGAAGCGGTATTCCAGCGCCCAGCTTCTGCCGACATAGCAGAAGAGATAGACCTCGGCATGCAGCGCCTGGCGCTGGCCGCCGAAGACGTCGTCGTAATCGAACTCCGCCGCCTTGCCGCGGTGAGACGCCCCGCCTTGGACCAGCGAGACATCCTTTTCCTGCAGCAGTTTCGCGCTCGGGTGCAGGTTGTAGATTTCCCGCTTCCGGCGGTCGACTTCGCTCTCGCAGGAAATCGCGCGCGCCGCCGGCAAGTCGGCCGGGGTGCCGACCGGCACCAGCGGCGGTGCCGGATCGACATAGACCGTCGCGGCGATGCCGCCGGACGGGGCAGGCATGAAGTAGTAGGCGCTCACGTCCCGCGTCTCGCTGTCGTATCGCAACAAAGTCACGCGGCGGAAATCGCCGACCGCGGCGGGGAAGTTCATGCCCGACGCGGCATGGGTATAGGAGCCTTCGGCCGGGATCGTCTCCGGCTTGGCGAGATGCCGGGCCGGCGCCGAACTGCAGGCGACCAGGGCCAGGCACAGGCAGCCGACCGTCGGGATCGAGAGCGCCTTCATTTTCCTGTCCTCGGCAAAAATGCTGCGCATGCCCGCGAGGATAGGGCAGGAGCATTAACAAGTTTGTGAAGGGTCGCGGGCGGGAGAAAGCGATCGATGCAATTCGTCTAAAAATTTAGGAAAAATCTCCAAGGGGCTGATGCAGGCGAGGTATGGTGGGGCTGTCCGGGGAGGAGAAGAACCATGCTTCCGCCCGATGGCGTCGGCAACCTGTCACCCGCGCCCGGTGAAGCCGCGATGCCTGCCGAGCAGCGCCGCCACAAGCGCCACGGCGGCCTCTGGTCGGCGCAGCTCGAGACCACGTCGGGGCGGCGCCTCGACTGCATTCTCTTCGATATCTCCTCGGGCGGCGCCAAACTCAGGCTCGACGAGCCCGTCGCCCTCGGCGAAGTCATGACCCTTGTCAGCGAGCGCTTCGGCAAGCGCAGCGCGCGCGTCGCCTGGATCGCGCCCCGGTGCGCCGGGCTGACCTTCCTGTCCGAGGCCACGGCCATGGGCGGGAATGTCGATCCCGCGTTTCTGCGCAGCCGGGCCGAGCTCCTCCGCGGGCTGGCGGAGGCCAGCGAATCCGGTGTCAGGCTGGCGCGACTGGCCGAGACATTCGAGAGGAAAGCCAAGGCGATCGAGAAGCGGCAGCTCACGCCACCGCTGACGATCCGAAAAAGCCGGCGCCCGACGCCGGTCGATCAGTAGGATTTGTCTTCGGAGAAAGCCTTGTAGGCCATGATGGTGAAGGTGTCCTTGATCCCCGGCAGCGTCTGCAGCCGCTCGACCACGAAATGGCCGATATCCATCTCGGGCGGCAGATAGCACTTCATCAGCAGGTCGTACTGGCCGGAAACGGAATAGACTTCCGACACCTCTTCCACCGACTCGACCGCTTCCTCGGCGACCTTGTAGGCCCTGCCGAGGTCGCATTTCACCATCACGAAGATCGTCTTCATCGGGGTTGCGCCCCTTCAGGCTCCGAACGCCCTAGCCGCGCGCCATCTTGATCGAGCGGGCGAGGAAAGCGGGCAGATGGTCGCCGAAGCCGACGATGCGGCCGTCGTCATCGCGCTCAGGCTGCGGCTCGCCCGCGCGTCGCGCCGGGAGCGGCATGACCTTGCCGTCGGGATCCATGGTGATCGGCGGCAACGCTTCGCGCGGCGGTGCCTGCCGCCGCCGTTGCCGCGGCTCACGCGGCGCCGGGTGCGGGCCGGGACGCTTTTCGGCCGCCGGGCGCGACTCGCGGGGCGGCTGCGCTGATGGTCGCGGGGCAGCACGCTCTTCGACCGCCTGGCGCGGCTCGCGGGGCGGCTGCGCCGATGGTCGCGGGGCGGCACGCTCTTCGGCCGTTTGGCGCGGCGGGCGCCCATCGCGGCGCTGCTCGCGGCCGCGGCCACGCGAGCGGTCGCGCGGACCTCGGCGCCGCGTGTCGCCTTCCTCCTCGGAAAGCGTGGCCGTGCCGATGCCGTCGATGGTGATGACCGGGATGTCCTTGCCGATCAGCCGGGTGATCGCCTGAACGAAGCGCCCGTCCTCGGGCGTGGCGATGGTGAAGGCGCGGCCTTCGCGCCCGGCGCGGCCGGTGCGGCCGATGCGGTGAACGTAGTCTTCGGCATGGATCGGCACGTCGAAATTGAAGACATGCGACATGCCCTGGACGTCGAGGCCGCGCGCCGCCACGTCGCTGGCAACGAGGAGGCGGATCTCGCCATCCCTGAAGCGCTCGAGTGTCTCGGTGCGCTTCGACTGCGGCATGTCGCCGTGGAGCGCCGCGACGTTGAGGCCGTGGCGCGCCAGCGAGCGGTGCAGGATGTCGACGTCGCGCTTGCGGTTGCAGAAGATGATCGCGTTCTTGACGTCCTCGCTGAGGATGAGCCGCCTGAGCGCTTCGCGCTTGTCGTCGGGGTCGACGGTGACGAGGTGCTGCGTGACCAGCGCGGGCGGCGCGGCGGGCGGCGCCACCGAGATTTCCTTGGGGTTCATCAGGAAGGCGTCGGCGAGGCGGCGGATCTCCGGCGGCATCGTGGCGGAGAAGAAGAGGGTCTGGCGGATGCGCGGCAGGAATCCGACGATGCGCTCGACATCGGGGATGAAGCCCATGTCGAGCATGCGGTCGGCCTCGTCGATCACCAGGATCTTGACGTCCGAGAGCAGGATCTTGCCGCGCTCGAAGAGATCGAGCATGCGACCCGGCGTGGCGATCAGCACGTCGACGCCGCGGTCGAGCTTGCGCTCCTGGTCGGAGAAGCTCTCGCCGCCGATGAGCAGCGCCATGCTCAGCTTGTGATGCTTGCCGTAGGTCTCGAAGGCGTTCGAGACCTGGGCGGCGAGCTCGCGCGTGGGCTCCAGGATGAGCGAGCGCGGCATGCGCGCGCGAGCGCGGCCGGCAGCAAGGATGTCGATCATCGGGAGGGTGAAGCCGGCAGTCTTTCCCGTGCCGGTTTGAGCGCAGCCGAGCACGTCGCGCCCGGTCAACACATAAGGGATGGCCTGTTCCTGGATCGGGGTTGGGGTCGTGTAGCCGGCGTCGGCTACCGCCTGAAGAACCTCCGGAGAGAGGCCTAGATCAGCAAAACTCATCGAGTAGGATACTTTGTCTCTTGTGTTTGTGACTTTCAGTGTCGCTCTTTAATTGGGGCTGAGCGAACGAAAGTCAAATTATTTCGTGTCGAGCGGACCCGATTGGCCCGCCAAACCGGACCCTCTACTGTCACGAAAGTGGTTAACAAACGCACAAGAGAGCGCCAATGGCCGAAAAAATCCCGCTCGTGCTGCTGCCCGGGCTGCTGTGCGACGCGGCGCTGTGGGCGCCGCAAGCGGCGGCACTGTCCGACATCGCCGATCCATGGGTCGCCGATCTCTCGCGTGACGATTCGCTGGCGGCCATGGCGCGGCGCGTGCTGTCAGCGGCGCCGGCGCGCTTTGCCCTCGCGGGCTTGTCGATGGGAGGATATCTCGCCCAGGAGATCATGCGCCAATCCCCCCAAAGGGTGACGCGGCTGGCGCTGCTGGACACCTCCGCCCGCGCCGACACGCCGGAGCGGGCAGCACAGCGCCGCGGCTTCATCGAGCTGGCGCAGAAAGGTCAGTTCAAGGGCATCACCCCGCGCATGCTGCCGGTCTATCTCCACCCCGATCATCTCAAGGACGAAGCGATCACCGGCGCCGTCCTCGCCATGGCCGGGCGCATCGGCAAGGAAGGCTATCTGCGCCAGCAGCGGGCGATCATGAACCGGCCCGACGGGCGCGAGGACCTGAAGCGCATCGCCGTCCCGACCCTGGTGTTGTGCGGGCGCGACGACCAGGCCACCCCCTACGAGCACAATGCCGAGATCGCGCGGCTCATCCCCGGCGCGACCTTTGTCGCCATCGAGCATTGCGGCCACATCTCGACGCTGGAGAAGCCCGCCGAGGTCACCGCGGCGATGCGGCGCTGGCTTGCCGCGTGACGTCCGGCACGACTCCTCAATGGGCCAAGGCCATGGCGAGCGCGTGCAGCAAGGATCGCCTCAGAACTCCTTCCGCGCGCCGGCGAAGAAAGCGCGGCGCGGGCCGAATTGCGGCGCGCCCACGCTGACGCCGGTGCCGTCGCGGATCTTGTAGACCTCGTCGAGCAGGTTGATGACATCGAAGCGAAGCTCGAGCGCGCCTCCCTTGGGAAGATCGAAGCGCCGGGCGACACCGAAATTCACCTGCTCCCAGGACGCCAGGCTCTTGCCGTTGGGCACGCCGGCGCTGTCCGCGCGGAAGCCGCTGCCGGCGAGCATGTCGGCGCTGAGCCGCGTGCCCTGCCACAGATAAGAAACGCCGCCCGACGCGGTCATGATCTGGCTGTGATCGGTCTGGAAGGTGTGCGTGTTGAGATAATCGAGCTCCTCCTGGCTGAAATGGAATTGCGCCGAGGCGATGCCCTTGGCCTTCTGATAGGCGAGGGCGACATTGCCGTAGAGCGTGACATTGCCGCTGGTATAGCTCGCGGTCAGCTCGACCCCGAGATTGCGCCCCATGTGATAATTGAACGGCGTGAAGACGATGGGCGCGCCGAACTGACCGATGTCGATCAGGTTGCGCGCGTATTTGTAATAGGCATCGATGCCGGCGGTGAACCCGTCCGCAATTTTCTGCGACACGCCGACATCGAAATATTGGTCGCGCTCGGCCTTGACCGGCGAATTCTCGGTCACTTCCGGCGCGGCGCTGGTGCCCGAGAACTTGCCGACGGTGGTGACCGAGAGCAGCTCGAACGGCGGCGGCGAGAAATAGCTGGCATAGCCGGCGTGAACCGTGGTGCTCGGCGTCGCCCGCCAGACCGCGTTGACGCGCGGGCTGAGCTGGTTCTCGTTGCTGAGCGCGTTGACCACGTCGAACCGCCCGCCGTAATTGAGCGTGAAGGCCGGCGTGAGCCGCCACTCGTCCTGCAGATAGAGGCTGTAGGTCCAGCCGGTCTTGGCGCCAATATCGGCGACCGAGCAGAGCCCGTTCCCGACCGCCACGCCGCCGCCGCAGCTCGTCACCGGCAACACCAGCGACGTTGTCTCGGAGGTGGACCGCTCGCCGGTGACGATGGCGCCTGAGCGCAAGGTGTGGGCGGCGGCGAGCCGGTAGCTGCTCTCGGCCTGCAGGCCGGTGGCGATGCTGCGCCGGTAGGCGTTCTGCGCAATGCCATTGAACACGAGATCGCCGACGGGATCGGGCGCGTAGGCCACGCTGCTGTAACGGCTGAGCGCCGAGACCTGGACGTCGAGGTCCGCCGATGTCTTGAGGTAGGAGGCGACGGCATAGTGGCTGATCTCGCGCTGGTTCTCGTTGAGGTCGGCAGAATTGACGCCGCTTCCGCCGGCCACGGCGAAATTCGGCGTCCGACCGGGGATGTTCGGGATCTCGAATTGGCCCCGGAACGTGCCGAAGATGAGGCTCGCCTTGCTGGTGGCGTCGACGATGTCCTCGATATAGGCAAAGCCATGGCCCTGCTGCGTCTCGTCATGGATCGGGTGGTAGGAGGGCGTCGGGTTCTCGATGCCGATGCCGTTCTGCAGGTAGTCGCCGCTGGCGAAGTAATTGACGCCGCCGATCGACCCGCCGGCAACCGCACTGGGCTGCAGCGAGCCATGGCTGCCGCCGTACATGCCGACATAGCCGCCGCTGTCGTAGGCGCCGCTCTTGGTCTGGATATCGATAATCCCCGCGGTCCGCAGCCCGTACTGCGCCGGCAGCGCACCGGTGATGAGGTCGACGGCGCCGGCGAAACGCGGCGAGAGGCTTTGGCCGAAGAAGCTCACGCCCTCCGGCAGGATGATGCCGTTGATGCGGAATTGCAGGTTCGCCATCTCGTTGCGGATGTGGAGCTGACCGAAGGCCTCCTGCGACACGCCCGGCGCTTGCAGAACGACCTGGTTCAGCGGGTTGTTGTCGCCGCCGGGCTGGCGCTCGATGGCCGCCTCGGGGATGGCGTAGGTCGAGGCGCCGATGCGCGGCTCGATCTCCGCACGCGCGGCGTCCAGGCGCCGCGCGGTGACGGCGATCGTGTCGAGGGTCGGCACCGGCTGCGGCGCGTCGTCCGGCGGCGCTGCGCGTGCCGCCGCCAGGAAGAGCGCAGCGCCGAGACCACCGAAGGCGGCGAGAAGGCGTCGGCGCCGGGCTCGACTAGACGATCGACGCCGGCGTCTTCCGCCCATCCACCTGCTCCACCATGACGGCGGTGCGATGGGCCGGTCGGCCCTGCATGGCGATGAAATCCCCGCAGCGTCCCCCCTAACGCGGCGAGCGTATCACAAGCGGTCTGATATCGCCTATTTGCGTTGCGCCGCGGTGGAACGAATGGCCCTGCCGCGATCGTTTTCACGGGATGCAGCAATGGAGGAAAGCATGATACTGCGTTTGGCGGGTGCCGCGGCGCCGATGCTGGTCGTCGCCGGACCGGCCGGCGTTCGTCGGCGGCACCGGTCTTGGCGCGCCCATGGCGAGGCCCGATCGAGGAAAATGACGATGCTGCGGCGCGCGCTCGGGGTTGCGGCGCTGTCCCTGCTGGCGGCCGGCCCTGTCCTTGCCGCCGAGGCGGGCTGCCAGGATCAGATCGACGCGGTGAAGGCCATGCTCTCGGCGCATCCGGAGGCCGCGGCGGAAGCCTCGCTGCGCGTCAAGGTCAACGAAGCGCAGCGGCTCTGCAGCGCCGACAAGGACCGAGAATCGCAAGACCTCGCTGGCCAAATCCGGGAGCAGGTCGGCCAAGCGACGGCGGGGCAGGGCATTTCAGGCGGCGACACGTCCCCGAGGACGCCCTCGGCGCCGGCGCCGGACCGCTAGGCTGGGCGCAAGGGGGCCGGCCATGGCGCCGAAAGCAAAGCGCGCGACCGCCAAGGCCAAGCGGAAATACTGGTCGGGCGAAGTCACGCGACACAGCGATGCGCTCGACTTGAAGAGCCGCGTCTTCACGTGGCGCGATCCCAAGCGCATCGCCCGCTCGCTGAAGCAGTCGGCGGAGCGCAGCAAGCGACGCAAGGCCGGCCCGCTTCAGTCGGCGATGTCGATGCTGAACTTCTACCTCAACCGCGGTGGCCGCAACCTCCCAGCGGAGCGCAAGCGCGTGCTCGAGCGTGCCAAGACCGAGCTGCGGCGCCTGTTCGGGCGGGAATAGCCGAAGAGGTCCGAAATCATCTTGAAAGCCGGCTCCGACATTGGTAGGTTATAACGTTAGTTATAACGAAACGCTTGGCGGCGGACCTATGCTTGCGTTGAAGGTCACGAAGATTGGCAATTCCTCGGGTCTCCTTCTGTCGAAGGAGGCAATGGCTAAGCTGCGCGTCGAGCAAGGCGACACGGTCTATTTGACCGAGACGCCCGACGGCTTTCGTCTCACGCCGCACGATCCGGATTTCGAGCGGCAGATGACGCTTGCCCGCAAGGTGATGAGGAAGCACCGCCGCGCTCTGCGCGAGTTGGCAAAATGACGGAGTGGCGATGGATCAGCGAAGCGCTGATCCTCGCCATCCACGACGAGCAGCTGGCCGAACATGGCGGCCGCGTCGGCGTGCGTGATCTCGGGCTGTTGCAGTCGGCGCTGGCACGGCCGAGGAATCGCGCTGGATATGACGACCCCGACGTCTTCGACCTCGCCGCCGCCTACGCCTTCGGCATCGCGCGCGATCACCCCTTCACCGACGGAAACAAGCGCACGGCCTTTGTCGCCGCTGCGGTGTTCCTGCTCGACAACGGTTACGAGATCAACGTGGATGACACGCCCATCGTGCAGGTCATGCTCGCCGTATCCGAAGGCTCAATGAGCGAGGTCGCGCTTGCCGCATGGCTGCGCGGTCGGCGTCAGTAAGGCCTGCGCTCACACATCCAGGTCGCAAGGCCGGCCCGTTCCAGTCGGCGATGTCGATGCTGAACTTCTATCTCAACCGCGGCGGCCGCAACCTCCCCGCCGAGCGCAAGCGCGTGCTCGACCAGGCCAAGACCGAGCTGCGCCGCCTGTTCGGGCGGGAATAGCCAAAAAGTAAACGCGCGGGGCGCCAGTTAACTTATGCGGGTGAAACGGAACCACCAGGTTCCACGAACTTGCTTCACGTCGATAATGGGAAAAAAGGTCGTCTGTTCATCGACATCCCTTCGGACGATTAGAGAATTGTCCCTGGCCACGGAGAGGCGTACCAATTCTTGGCCTTTGATAAAGCCGGATTCGTCGTTGCCGCCATTCATGATCCAGGTAGGGAGAGCAACCCAGCCGTTGGAGCATTCGACGTGAACCGACACGAGCAAAGCCGGCCGCGCTGGCTCGGCCACTTCCCATGACCATCGCAGTCCCTCACCCTCGATTGCCATCTCGAGGAGCCCGCCCTTCGGATCATGCGCGACGCGAACATGATCCCGGTGCCCCTTGGCCAGCGGTCTGCTCAGCACCGACTCGAAGGGAATTTGGCTTTCCATGCCGGTGTCCCGTGGATAGCCAGCTTCACCCGTCAATTCATATATGCCCGACAGCGACGGGCACTCTGTGCCACCCGATGACATCCTCAGGGCGGGCCAATGTGCGGGATAATCCCTTGGGAAGATATGATCGGGTGAGCAGCTCGCGATGCCGAGCGCGACGCCGCACGCAAAGAGCAGCGGGTAAGACGAGCGTCTCGACGGCGCTGTGTTTGGGCTTTTCAGACGTCTAGATCCTTGGCGAACTGGGCGCGCTCCTGGATGAACTGGTAGCGCAGCTCGGGCTTCCGTCCCATCAGGCTCTCGACCAGCGCGACGGTGGTCTTGAAGTCGCGCTTGTCCTCGTCGGGCAGCGTCACGCGCAACAGCGTGCGCTTCTGCGGGTTCATGGTGGTCTCGCGCAGCTGCGCCGCCGGCATCTCGCCGAGGCCCTTGAAGCGGCTGATCTCGACCTTGCCCTTGCCGTTGAAGCTCTCGCGCAAGAGCTCGTCCTTGTGTGCGTCGTCGCGCGCATAGAGCGTGGTCTCGCCCTGATGCAGGCGATAGAGCGGCGGCGCGGCGAGGAAGAGGCGGCCGCCCGCGACCAGCTTCGGCGTCTCGCGGAAGAAGAAGGTCATCAGCAGCGAGGCGATGTGGGCGCCGTCGACATCGGCGTCGGTCATGATGATGACGCGCTCGTAGCGCAGCTTCTCCTCGGCAAAGCGCTCACCCGAGCCGCAGCCGAGCGCCAGCAGCAGGTCGCTGATCTCCTGGTTCTGGCGCAGCTTGTCGGCGCTGGCCGAGGCGACGTTGAGGATCTTGCCGCGCAGCGGCAGGATCGCCTGGGTCTCGCGGTCGCGCGCCTGCTTGGCCGAGCCGCCGGCGCTGTCGCCCTCGACCAGGAAGATCTCGGTGCCGACGGCGCCGCCGCGCGAGCAATCCGCGAGCTTGCCGGGCAAGCGGAGCTTGCGCGTGGCGCTCTTGCGGTCGAGGTCCTTCTGGAGGCGCCGGCGCTGCCGCTCCTCGGCGCGCTCGATGACCGTGTCGAGCAGCGCCCGCGCCGCCTCCGGATCGCCCGAGAGCCAGTGGTCGAAATGGTCCTTGAGCGCGCCCTCGACCAGGCGCGCGGCCTCCGCCGAGGCGAGCCGCTCCTTGGTCTGGCCCTGGAATTGCGGGTTCTGGATGAAAAGCGAGAGCAGCACCACCGCGCCGGTCATCATGTCTTCCGCCGTGACCTGCGCGGCGCGCCGGTTGTTGGTGAGCTCGCCATAGGCCTTGAGGCTGCGCGTCAGGCCGGTGCGCAAGCCCGCCTCATGCGTGCCGCCCTCGGGCGTCGGCACGGTGTTGCAGTAGAAGGAGGCGAAGCCCTCCTGGTCGGCCGGCCAGGCGATCGCCCATTCGACGCGGCCGCCCTCGGTGAATTCATGCTCGCCGATGAAGGGAAGCGGCGTCAGCCGCTCGCGCCCGTTGACGATCGAGGCGAGATAGTCGGCGAGGCCGCCGGGGAAGTGGAGGCGTTCCTCCTGCGGGATGTCATCGGGCCGCGGCACGTCCGGGTCGCACCACCAGCGGATCTCGACGCCGCGGAAGAGATAGGCCTTGGAGCGGGCGAGCCGGTAGAGCACCGCCGGCTTGAAATGGAGGGTCGAGCCGAAGATCTGCGGGTCCGGGTGGAAGCCGAGGGTGGTGCCGCGGCGGTTGGAGACCGCGCCGCCGTCCTTGAGCTTGGTCTTGGCCTTGCCGCGGCTGTATTCCTGGGTCCATAGCCGCTTGTCGCGGGCGACCTCGACCCAGAGGCGGTCGGAGAGCGCGTTCACCACGGAGACGCCGACCCCGTGCAGCCCGCCCGAGGTCTTGTAGGCGTCGCCGCCGAACTTGCCGCCCGAATGCAGCATCGTCAGGATGATCTCGAGCGCCGATTTCTTGGGGAATTTCGGATGCGGGTCGACCGGGATGCCGCGGCCGTTGTCGTGCACGACGACGCTGCCATCCTTGTGCAGTTCGAGCTCGATCCGGCTGGCGTGCCCGGCGACCGCCTCGTCCATGGCGTTGTCGAGCACTTCGGCGACGAGATGGTGGAGCGCGCGCTCGTCGGTGCCGCCGATATACATGGCGGGGCGGCGGCGCACCGGTTCGAGGCCCTCGAGGACCTCGATATCCTTGGCCGAGTAGCTGTTGCCGCCCTTGGCGGAGGGTTGGTCAAAAAGGTCTGGCATGGCGCTCGATGATAAGGGAACAGGATATGAACGAATGGACGGCAGCTTGTAGATGCAGTAGGAGGAAGTGCCCCAAATCACAACATATGGTTAAGGCGGCTTCCGGTCACCATAACGGGATTCGCGCATGAACGGAACAGAGGGACGAAAACACCCGCCGGCCCGGGAACCCGCCATCCGCACCCTGGCGATGCCGGCGGACGCCAATCCCAATGGCGACATTTTCGGCGGCTGGGTGCTGTCGCAGATGGATCTGGCCGGCGGCGCCGTCGCGGCGCAGCGCGCCGGCGGGCGCGTTGCCACGGTGGCGGTCACGGCCATGACCTTCCATCGCCCGGTCCTGGTGGGCGATGAGGTGAGTTGCTTCGGCGAGGTGGTCAAGGTTGGCCGCAGCTCGATTGCCGTCCACGTCGAAAGCTGGGCGCGTCGCGGCTTCAGCAACGAGCGCATCAAGGTGACCGAAGGCCTCTTCACCTTCGTCGCCATCGGCCCCGACCGCAAGCCGCGCCCCGTGCCGCCCGAGACCAAGTAAAGGGGCCGCGATGGCCGCGCCCTTTCGCACCGCGCTCCTCGCCATCGCCATCGCCATCACCATCATGGTCCTGCAAGGGGCAGCGCTGCTCGCGATGGGGCATCCCCTGATCTGCACCTGCGGCTACGTCAAGCTCTGGGAGGGCGTCGCCAATAGCTCCGGCAACTCGCAGCACCTCGCCGACTGGTACAGCTTCTCGCACATCATCCACGGCTTCGGCTTCTATTTCCTGCTCTGGCTGATCGACAAGCGCTACGCCATGCCCATCAGCCTGCGCCTCGTGCTGGCAATCGGGCTCGAGGCGTCGTGGGAGGCGCTCGAGAACACGCCATTCGTCATCAACCGCTATCGTGCGGCCACCATCTCGCTCGATTACTTCGGCGACAGCGTCATCAATTCGCTTTCCGACACGCTGTTCATGATCCTGGGCTTTGTGCTGGCGGCGCGGCTGCCGGTCTGGCTCATCGTGCTGCTCGCCGTGGCGATGGAGGTCTTCGTGGGCTACGCCATCCGCGACAACCTCACGCTCAACATCATCATGCTCATCTACCCCCTCGAGGCCATCAAGCACTGGCAAGCCGGCGGCTGAGCTGGGTCGCCGGCGCGCGAACGGGCGCCGCGCGCGTCCCGCCCGCGCAGCCAGCACGCTTTTGCCCCTATCAGTAGTATTGCTGACTAGTTTGCATTCGCGGGAACATCGCGGTAGTCTCAACTGTTGTCTTCATAGAACATTAACCAATAACCCCGAAAGGAGCAGGAGGCCTGATGCAGAAACACCCCCTAGCGTTCTGGGTTTATTGGATTATCATAATCGCTTTGGTTGGGTTTATTGACGAGAGTTCGGCCAACGGTAGGATTGTCTCATTCCAGCCGCCGTCCGATTCTGTCAATTCTATCGCAGATGAATCGTCCGCGCCAAGCGTCGCCCACGACACCGTGCTGGCTGAGGCGGTTCCCGAGTATCGCCAAGTCGGCATCGCCTCGTGGTATGGCGGTCGTCACCAGGGCCGCCTGACCGCCAGCGGCGAGGTGTTCGACGAGAACAAGCTCACCGCCGCGCACCGCACCCTGCCGCTCGTCACCTGGGCGCGGGTGACCAACCTCGAGAACGGCCGCTCCATCGCCGTGCGCGTCAATGATCGCGGCCCCTATATCGACGGCCGTGTGATCGACCTCTCCACCCGCGCCGCCCAGGAGCTCGGCATGGCCGAGCAGGGCCTGGCCCGCGTGGAGATCGAAGTGCTGCCGGAGCAGACCGCAAGTTCCGCCATCGACTGAAGGATGATCGGCGCGGCTGTGCCGGGAACCCCCGGGGCCGCGCCAGCCTTCATGTTCTAGAATGATGACCAGTGAGCGGCAGATCTGGGAAGCTGCCATGTTGCTCGTCCGACGCCACGGCGAGGACGCAGCGGATGTGGCCGCGCGCGAGGCCAAGAAGCATGGGAAGAGCGACGACGAGCTCACCTATGTCGTGTGGTGCTGGATTGCCAGGGCCACGGCCGAGCTCATCAAGGCGGAGCCGAGCGAGCGGGAACATGTCCATTGATCGGGATCTTTCGACGTCGAGCCCGCTGCGCCCGGAGAGCGGCGCCGGCATGCAACTCCTTGGCGTGCCCGAGCGTTCGTCGCCCGTGCTCGAAGCGCCGGATGCTGTCCAGATCGCCCGAAACCTGACCGAGAAATACGGTCCGGCGGCGATCGCCTTTGCCCGCGAGCGCGCGGCCCGTGCGGTGGAGGTCGGCGACGACCTTGCCGCCGATGCTTGGCAATCCGTCATCGAGGCGACGCGAACGCTTCTGCGGCAAGTCGCCGGCGTGTAGCTTTCCGCGCCGGAACTTCGCCCCAAGAGTGGCGTTCAACCGGCGATGCACATTAATCGAAACATCTGGACCGTCGCTGTCTGGCTCGTCGCCAAGCACGGCCCCGCCGCCGCGAAGGTGGTGAGCGCGCGGATCTCGCGGCTGCGCGAGGCAGAGGTGGAGCGCACGGCAATCACCTCGTGGCTCCAGGTGGATCAGGCGGTCCACGAGCTCACCCGCGCACCCGGCGAGGGCGAGCGCGTCAACTAAGCCAACTCCCGGGTGTGATCTTCGTCACACACGGGGCCATCCGACGTCAGGGTATCCTTGCAGGTCCTGCACCGGGGAAGGGACGGCCGGATGGCGCGCGAGATCGGCGGCGCTGCCTACAAGGCACGAACGGAGAAGAGCATCGGCGAAGCGGCGCACGCGCTGGAGCGCCGTGGTCTCGCCGATGTGCGCGCGCCGCTCGACGCGCTGCTCGCGGCGTTGAGCCGGCACGGCGATCGGCTCGAGGATCCGTAGCCCGTCTTCGCCTTGACCGCGCATGTCGCGGAAGAGCTGAAGCGCAAGGCGCCCGACCGGCACACCCTCAAGACCATCCTGGCCGGCATCGCCGACGAGGCTAAATCGGTTGGCGAGATCCTTGTCCCGGTCCTGTCGCTCGAGGACACGGCCATGGCGGTGTTTCGCTGAGCGTCACAGGCGCCCGATGTCGCCCGAGAACTCCGCCGAGGCGAAAGGCCCGCCTTGCATGATGTCGCCAACGGCGTCGGGCGGCCGCCCGCGCTCGGCGGCGAGGGCCTGGTCACCGTAATCCTCGGCGCGAAATTGCGGGCGATAGCCGAGGCGGAAGGCGGCGTCGTTGTCCCACCAGCTCCGCTCATTGTCGGAGGCGCCGTAGACGACCTCGTAATGCAGCGCCGGATGCTCGAGCCCGATGCGCACAAGCTGGACGAGATCGTCCGGATGGAGCCAGATGGCGAGGCGGCGCCGGTCCACCGGGCGGTCGTCGACATTGCCGATGCGGATGCACAGCACGCGGAGCCCGTGCTTGTCGGCATAGAGCGCGCCCAGCGCCTCGCCGAACGCCTTGCTCACGCCATAACGCGAATCCGGGCGGACCAGGGCCGCGGTGCCGACGCGCCGCCGCCGCGGGTAGAAGCCCATGGCATGGTTCGACGAGGCGAAGACGATTCGCGCCGCGCCCTGCCGTCGCGCCGCCTCGAACAGGTTGCGCGTCCCGATGATGTTGGCGTGGAGGATGGTCTCCCAATCGCTCTCGACGGACATGCCGCCCAAATGGACGATGCCGTCGACGCCGGCCATGGCGGCTTCGACCGCCGCCAGGTCGCCGAGATCGGCGGCAATGAAATCCTCGTCGACGGCGAGATCGTCGGGCCTCACCTTGTCCGAGAGCCGCAGCGCCGGATAGACGCCGCGCAGCAGCCGGCGAAGGCGGCGGCCGATGCCCCCGGCGGCGCCGGTGATCAAGACGCGTTGCAGAGCCATCGCCATCCTCCCTCGTGCCTTTTGTGGCGCTCATGAGCGTAGCCCATCGTCGCCGCATCAATGATTGCGCGCTGCCAGTGCCTCATAGCGCCGGCGGCTGTTCATCATGTGGCGGCGCATGGCGCGGCGGGCGGCGGCGACGTCGCCTTCGCCGATCGCCGTGGCGATCCGGCGATGCTCGCCCTGGATGCGCTCGAGATAGGCGTGCAAATCCTCGGCGCGCCGGAGGCCCACGCGGATGCTCTGGCGAGGGATGAGGAAGCGGCCGAGGAATTCGAGGAAGCGCTGGAAATGCGGGTTGCCGGTCGCCTCGGCGATCGCCTGGTGAAAGGCGAAATCCTCCTCGATGGCGGGCTCGCCCTTGGCCAGCGCGGCGTCGATCGCGGCGAGGGCGCGCGCGATGCGGCCGCGCCCGGCGGTATCGATGCGGTCGGCGGCGATCCCGGCGGCCTCGATCTCGAGTCCGGTGCGCAACTCCATGATATCGAGGACCGCGTCGAGCGAGCGTAACGCCTCGGGATCGATGCGGAAGGGACGGCGCTGCACATCGGTGGTGACGAAGACGCCACTGCCCTGGCGCGCCTCGACCAGCCCCTCGGCGCGGAGGGCGGCGACCGCCTCGCGCACGACGGTGCGGCTGACGCCCAACGCGGCGGTGAGCTCGTGCTCGGTCGGCAGCCGCCCGCCGCGGGGAATGCGGCCGCTGGCGATCTCGGCGGCGAGCCGCTCAACCACTTCGGTCGTGCGCTTGCGCGGCGGGCCGAGCGGGCGGAAGGGGGCGCTGTCGGCGGTTCTGCTTGACAAATCTATAAATCATCTGATGAGGTCATCATATGACCTGACTACAGCAAGCCTGAGCGCCGGTCAACAGGACCGCCAGGCGAGGGGAGGAGCTCATGAAAAGACGGGACGTGCTTCGCGCCGGCGCCGCGATGGCCCTTGGCGCGGCATCGGTCGGCGCGCCGCGGGGCGTGCTGGCGCAGCAGAAGTTCGTGTTCAAGGCGTCGGACGTGCATCCGGCGGGATATCCGACCGTCGTCGCGGTCGAGCGCATGGGCAAGAAGCTCGAGGCGGCGACCGACGGCCGGCTCAGCGTGCAGATGTACGCGGCGATGCAGCTCGGCGGCGAGAAGGAGGCGATCGAGCAGGCGCAGATCGGCGCGCTGCAGCTGGCGCGGGTCAGCGTCGGCGCGCTCGGCCCCGTCGTCGACGACCTCAATGTCTTCAATCTGCCGTTCCTGTTCCGCGACACCGCGCATATGGAGAAGGTGATCGATGGGCCGATCGGCGACGAGTTGCTCGCCAAGGTCACCGACAATCCGCAGACGCGCCTCATCGGCCTGTGCTGGATGGATGCCGGCGCGCGCAGCATGTACGACACCAAGCAGCCCATCCGCAGCATCGACGACCTCAAGGGACTCAAGGTGCGCGTCATGGGCAATCCCATGTTCGTCGACATGATGAACGCGCTCGGCGGCAACGGCGTCGCCATGGGCTATGACCAGGTGTTCAGCGCGCTGCAGACCGGCGTCGTCGACGGCGCCGAGAACAACCCGCCGAGCTTCGTCTTCGACAACCACTATCAGGTGGCGAAGCACTACACGCTGACCGAGCATCTGATCGTGCCGGAAATCCTGGTCTTCTCGCGCCGCACCTGGGACACGCTGTCGCAGGACGACCAGGCGCTCCTGAGGAAGCTCGGGCGCGAGGCGCAGCTCGAGGAGCGCGAGCTCTGGCGCCAGACCGAGCAGCAGGCCTTCGACAAGATGCGCGCCGCCGGCGTCGACATCATCACGGTCGCCGACCGGCAGCGCTTCAAGGATGCGGTGAAGCCCGTCTGGGACAAGTACGGGACCAAATACGCCGCCCTCGTCAAGCGCATCCAGGACGTGCCATGACGGCGATGGCGGCGTTTCGCCGGGCGATGGACGCGCTCTACCTGTTCTGCGTCGTCGTCGCCGGGACGGCGCTGGTGCTGATCTCGCTGGTGATCCCCTGGGGCGTCTTCACGCGCTACGTGCTCAACAGCGCCGCCTCGTGGCCGGAGCCGATGGCGGTGCTGCTCACCATCGTCCTCACCTTCTTCGGCGCGGCGGCGTGCTACCGCGTCGGCGTGCATGTGAGCGTGATGGTGGCGCGCAACGCGCTGGCGGCGCCGTTGCGGCGCGCGACCGAGCTGCTCGCCGAAGCGCTCATGGCGCTCGTCAGCCTGTTCATGGCGATCTGGGGCCTGACGCTGGTCGAGACGACCTGGCACCAGACGATCGCCGATTTTCCCGCGCTCTCGGTCGGCGTGACGTATTTTCCGATCCCCATCGGCGGCTTGATCACGCTGCTCTTCGTCGTCGAGCGCCTCACCATCGGGCCGCCGCCGCAGATGGCGGAATCCGCGGCCGCGGCGCATCCCATCGACTGACCGCGCCGGGCCCGGGCTATGGAAATCCTGATCGTGCTCGGCTGCCTCCTCGTGCTCTTCGCGCTCGGCGTGCCGATCGCCTACGCGCTGGGGCTGGCGGCGCTCGCCGGCGCCTTGTGGCTCGACATCCCGCTCGAGGCGGTGATGCTGCAGATCTCCAGCGGCGTCAGCAAATTCGCCATGCTCACCATCCCGTTCTTCGTGCTGGCCGGCGCGATCATGGCCGAGGGCGGCATGGCGCGGCGTCTCGTGGCGTTCGCCGACGTGCTCGTGGGCTTCGCCCGGATCCGCGGCGGCCTCTCGGTGGTGAACGTGCTCGCCACCACGTTCTTGAGCGGCATCTCCGGCTCGTCCGTGGCGGACACCTCGGCGATCGGCTCGGTGATGATCCCGCAGATGGAGCGGACGGGCTATCCCCGCGTCTTCGCCACCAACGTCACCATCACCGCCTCGGTGCAGGCGATCCTGGTGCCGCCCAGCCACAACGCGGTGATCTACTCGCTCGCGACGGGCGGCACGATCTCGATCATCAGCCTGTTCATGGCGGGCGTCGTGCCCGGCCTGCTCCTGGGCCTGGCCATCATGGCGCTGTGCGTCGCCATCGCCTATCGCGACGGTCACCCGCGCGGCCAGAGCGTGCCGCCGCGCGTCGCCGTCAGGATCGCCATCGACGCGCTTTGGGGCCTGATCACCCTGGGCATCATCCTCGGCGGCATCCTCGGCGGCGTCTTCACCGCCATCGAGGCGGGGGCGGTCGCCTGCGTCTGGGCGTTCTTCGTCACCATGTTCATCTATCGCGACTATCGCTGGCGCGACCTGCCGGCGCTCATCCATCGCACGCTGCGCACCGTGGCGATGGTGATGACGCTGATCGCCTTTGCCGCCAGCGTCGGCTACGTCATGGCGCTGATGCAGGTGCCGGCCAAGGCCACCGCGTTCTTCCTGACGCTGTCGCACGACAAGAACGTGATCCTCTTGATGATCAACGCGCTCTTGATCGTGCTGGCGTGCCTCGTCGACATGGCGCCGCTGATCTTGATCTGCACGCCGATCCTGCTGCCGGTGGTGGTGAGCTTCGGCGTCGATCCCGTGCATTTCGGCATGATCATGCTCTTGAACCTCGGCATCGGCCTCTGCCATCCGCCGGTCGGCTCGATCCTGTTCGTCGGCTGCGCCGTCGGCCGCGTCACCATGGAGCAGGTGATGCGCACGATCTGGCCGTTCTACGCGGTCATGCTGGCGGTGCTCATGCTGGTGACCTACTTCCCCGCCATCTCCCTCTGGCTGCCGCGCAAGCTCGGGCTTTAGCGGCGCCTCCGCCGGATCAAAAAGCCCCGCCGGTTTCCCGGCGGGGCTTTGTCGTGAGCCGGAGCGACGCCGCGCTCAGACCGAGTAGTACATCTGGAACTCGATCGGGTGCGGCGAGTGCTCGAAGGCGTAGATCTCCTCGTATCTGAGCTCGATATAGGAGTCGATCAGGTCCTTGCTGAAGACGTCGCCCTTCAGCAGGAAGGCGTGGTCGGCGCGCAGGTTCTCGAGTGCCTCGCGCAAGGAGCCGCACACCGTCGGGATGTCCTTCAGCTCCTCGGGCGGCAGGTCATAGAGGTTCTTGTCGATGGGATCGCCGGGATGGATGCGGTTCTGGACGCCATCGAGCCCGGCCATCAGCATGGCCGCATAGCCCAGATAGGGGTTCGCCGCCGGATCGGGGAAGCGCACCTCGACGCGCTTGGCCTTGGGGCTCGACACGACGGGGATGCGGCAGGCGGCCGAGCGGTTGCGCGCCGAATAGGCCAGCAGCACCGGCGCCTCGAAGCCGGGGATGAGCCGCTTGTAGCTGTTGGTCGTCGGATTGGTAAGGGCGTTGACGGCCCTGGCGTGCTTGATGATGCCGCCGATGTAGTAGAGCGCCATGTCGGACAGGTCGGCGTAGCCCGACCCCGCGAAGAGCGGCTTGCTGCCCTTCCACAGCGACTGGTGGACGTGCATGCCCGAGCCGTTGTCGCCCTTGATCGGCTTCGGCATGAAGGTCGCCGTCTTGCCGTATTGGTGCGCGACGTTGTGCACGACGTATTTGTAGATCTGCATGTGGTCGGCGCATTCGGTGAGCGTGCCGAACTCGAAGCCCAGCTCGGCCTGGCTCGGCGCCACCTCATGGTGGTGCTTCTCGACGCGCAAGCCCATCTCGGCCATCACCGAGAGCATCTCGGCGCGCATGTCGCTTTGACCGTCGACCGGCGGCACCGGGAAATAGCCGCCCTTGATCGGCGGGCGGTGGCCGGTGTTGCCGTCGGGGAATTTCTTGTCGCTGACGTAGGGCCCTTCGTCGCTGTCGATCTCGTACATGGCCCCGTTCATCCCGACCTTGTAGCGGACGTCGTCGAAGATGAAGAACTCGGCCTCGGGGCCGAAATAGGCCTTGTCGCCGATGCCGGTCGAGGCGAGGTATTGCTCGGCCTTCTTGGCGATGGAGCGCGGGTCGCGGCCATAGGGCTGGCCGGTCAGGGGCTCGTGGGTGTCGCAGAAGATGATGAGCGAAGTCTGCGCTGCAAACGGATCGAGCACCGCCGTCGCGCAATCCGGCTTCAGCAGCATGTCGCTTTCGTTGATGGCCTTCCAGCCGGCGATCGAGGAGCCGTCGAACATCACGCCTTCGGCGAGGAAATCCTCGGTGATGGTGCGGATGTGATGCGCCAGGTGCTGCCACTTGCCGCGCGGATCGGTGAAGCGGAAGTCGACGTATTTGACGTCGTGCTCCTTGATCATGTTCATGACTTTTTGAATGTCTGACATTGCCTCTTTTCCCGTAGTTGGACTGGTCCCCTTGGCTGCCGGCCGGCGGCGCTGCGCAGTGTTGCAGGTGTATTTTCCCGTTAGATCGCGTCCTTGCCTTTCTCTCCGGTGCGGATGCGAAGCGCCTCGTCGATGGTGCTGACGAAAATCTTGCCATCGCCGATGCGGCCGGTATGGGCGGCCTGCTGGATCGCCTCGACGGCGCGCTCGACCATCGAATCCTCCATCACCACCTCGATTTTCACCTTGGGTAGGAAATCGACGACATATTCGGCGCCGCGATAGAGCTCGGTATGGCCCTTCTGCCGGCCGAAGCCTTTGGCCTCGGTGACCGTGATGCCCTGGATACCGACCTCGTGGAGCGCTTCCTTCACCTCGTCGAGCTTGAAAGGCTTGATGATCGCTTCAACCTTCTTCATGGGTCCCGCCTTGCCGCCATCACAAGAGGCCCGGCGCCAACCGCCGGGCTCCCCACGCAACATCAAGCATGAGCCGTGCCACCATGCCATGCCGCGGCCAGCCGAAAGCTAGCCCGAATCCGGCTGCACGCAAACAGGCTTTTCTGCCTAATATGTGATCAATTCGCCCATCGCCTGGGCAATTGCCCGGCTGCACTCGCGGCCCGGCAAGCCCGACTTGCGGTCCGACTTAGTGGACGACGTCGTTCTGGGCGAGGTGGAGGATCGCGGCGACCTGGGTCTCCCAATCGCCGGAGGCACCGGTGGCGGGTTGGCCGCTATGCTTGTAGGTGGCGATGGCCGCGCCGAAGACCTCCGCCACCTCGGCCTTGGTGAGACGCCCGCGCCGGACGAGGAACGCCAGGAGCTGGGTGGTCAGGGTCAAATTGGCGCTGGCGATGGCGGCGGGTTGGACCTGCAGGCCGCGCCAGCTGATCTTGGTGTCGGTGCTCTCGGCCATGATGTCGCTCCTGGACGGATAGGCTGGGCACAGGATAACCGCACGGTGTTAACCAATCCTTCCTGCGCACCAGGAAGGTCAGGCCTTGCCAAAGCCACCGCGGCTGTTTCCCTGGCGGTCGAGCCATGCCTTGATGCGCGCCACCGCCTCCTCGAGGGCGGCGAGGCTCGCCGCGTAGGAAAAGCGCAGATAGCCGTCGCCGAAGGCGCCGAAGCTGGTGCCTGAGATGGTGGCGACGCCGGTCTCGTCGAGCAGGCGCGACTGCAGCGTGCGGCTGTCGAAGCCGGTGCCGGCGATGTTGGGGAAGGCGTAGAAGGCGCCGCCCGGCACGGCGCAGCGGAAGCCGGGCAGGGCATTCAGCGCCGCGATGATCATGTGCCGGCGCTCGGCAAAGGCGGCGACCATCCGCAGCGAGGGCTCGCGCGGCCCCGTCAATGCTGCAATGCCAGCGTATTGCGCGGCGGCATTGACGCAGGAATGGCAGTTGATGGCCAGCCGCTCGGCCGCGGCGAAGACCGTCTTGGGCCAGACGCTGTAGCCGAGCCGCCAGCCCGTCATCGCATAGGTCTTGCTCCAGCCGTCGAGCAGGATGACGCGGTCGCGCAACGCGGGGTAGGTCAGCAGGCTGACATGCTCGGCACCGTCATAGACCATCTCGCCGTAGATCTCGTCGCTCATCACCGCGACATGCGGATGGCGCTCAAGCCCGGCGGCGAGCCGGTCGAGCTCGCCCTTGGGCACGGCGCCGCCGGTCGGGTTGGCGGGGCTGTTGAGGATGATGAGCCGCGTCTTCGCGGTGATCTTCGCCAGCACCTCTTCGGCGTTGAAGGAAAAGCCCTTGGTCTCGTAGAGCGGGATCGGCACCGGCGTGGCGCCGGAGAAGCGGATGACGCTCTCGTAGATGGGAAAGCCGGGATTGGGATACAGGATCTCGGCGCCGGGCTCGCCGAACATCATCACCGCGAAAAACATGGTGACCTTGCCGCCCGGGACGATCAGCACCTGATCGGGCGATACGGTGACGTGGTGGCGGCGGTGCAGGTCGGCAGCCACCGCCTCGCGCAGCGGCAGGATGCCGTTGGCGGGCGTGTAGCCGTGATGCCCATCGGCGAGCGCCTTGCGCCCGGCCTCGACGATATGCGCCGGCGTGGCGAAATCGGGCTGGCCGATGCCGAGATTGATGATCGAGCGCCCCTCGGCCTCGAGCGCCTTGGCGCGCGCCAGCACTTCGAAGGCGGATTCGGTGCCGAGAAGGGCCATGCGGCCGGACAGCGTGAGCATGAAAGGCGCGCCTCGTTCCCAGGTTCGACCGCCCCTATATCGCCGAAGCCGGGCTCCGGAACAATGCCTAACCGCGGCGCCTCCGAGGGTGGCGCGGGCGTTTCAGGCGATCGACCCGTCCGGCCGGTAGAGCACGGTGAAGGCGAGGAGGATATCGACGGTCGCGCCATCGCGGGCGAGCGGCAGCAGCAGGTTCTCGATCTCGCCGAAATCGCGATGCGCCCAGATCCGCGGCTTGCCCTTGCGCCATTCGGGCCGCTTCTGCTCTGCCGCGCGCCGATAGCGTTCGAAGAATGTGGCGTCGTTGCGCAGATGAGGATGCGCCTGATCGAGCCACTGGCCGGTCACCTCGCGCCCGACCGCCTCGACGATTCCCGTGCCGACCAGCCGGTAGCGCAGCCGAAATGGCCTGTGCTGCACGTCGAGCAGCCAAATACCAGGGAGCAGCTCGGGGACGTCGACCGGGTCGAAATGCTGCCGCCCCGGCACACCGCCGGCGGGAGGATGGATCGACAGCCAGTAGCGGTAAAGCCGCGCGATGCGCGGGTGCCAGCGCGCGGTGTCGAGGGCTGGCGCCCGCTCCACCCTCACGCCCGTGCCGCCAAGCGCCTGAGCTGGTCGGGCGCGCGACGCAGCAGGGCGCGGCAGGGCACCTCGACGCAGCGATAGATGAGCGCGCCGATGGCGAGCGCGAAGACGACCGCGAGCGCACGCAGCCCGTCGAGGCCGAGGGCGGGGCCGAGCGGCGTGGTCGCGAGCGTCAGCACGGCGGAGAACGCGAAGGCCTGTCCCAGGTAGACGGAATATGAGATGTCGCCCATCCAGCGCAGCGGCGCAGCGTTGAGCACGCGCGCCGCGAGCCCGGTATTCCGCACCGCCGCGAGCAGCAGCAGCGGCAACAGCGCGACGATGATGCCGTCGTTCGGCATGAATTCGAAGGCGAGGGCGAGAGCCCCAGCGACAGCGAGGAACGCCACATCGCTGCGCCAGATCCGTGCCGCGTGGGGGTCGCTGAAGGCGCGGTAGGTGATGACGCCGAGCGTGAATTCCGGCAGCGCGCGAGCGAGCGCGCCCCAGCCGCCGCCGATCTCGCGGAGGTCGCCGAAGCTGCCGATGATCGCGATGTCCAACCCGAGCAGCAGCGCAAAACAGATGGCGGCCGCGATCCGGCCGTTGCAGCGCCAGAGCCAGCCGACCATGAGAGGGAAGAGGAGATAGGCGTACCATTCGGCGCTGAGCGACCATGACGGCTGATTGATCGAGTGGACCGGCCAGGGCACCAGGATCAGCAGGAAATTGTCGAGCACGTCGAGCCCCGACAAGCCCTGTGCGCCGCCGCATGCGACGAGGAGGGCCGTCACGAAGAAATGAACCGGGTAGATCCGCGCGACGCGAGCCCACAGGAACGCGCCGGCGGAGCGCCAGGATGTGTCGCCCAGAAAGCCCTGCACATAGACATGGGTCAGGACAAAGCCGCTGAGCACGAAGAAGAGATCGACGCCGAGATATCCGCGGAGAAAAAACGCGGGCAGGCTCGAATCGCCGCTGTTGCGCGCCAAGTGGAACATCAGGACGGTCAGCGCCGCGATGCCGCGCAGGGGCGTCAGGGATTGCAGATGCCGCATTGGGCGGCAACCATGGCAGGAATGTCTTAACTATCGGTGCATCGCCGCGCTGCCGGGCGGCGCCGCGGCGCGGCATCATTGCACGAGATGGCGGAAAATTTGGGGCGAGTGACCGGGCTCGAACCGGCGACATCCAGAATCACAATCTGGCGCTCTAACCAACTGAGCTACACCCGCCACCGAGGGCGGTGCTACAGCCTCCGTGCCGCAGCGTCAAGCACGGTCCCGGCGCGCGACGGCGCGGCGCCGCTCGGCGTCAGTTGACCATGCGCCAGGTGCCGTCGGGCTGCAGGCAGGCGGTGCCGTAGCCCGGCTGCCACTGGCCGTCGACCTGCACGGTCGTCTGGTATTCGCGGCAGGTCCGCCCGCTGCTGTCCTGATAGACCGGCGAGGCGGGCGTGGCCGGCAGCGGCTGGACCGTGCCGTAGCCCGGCGGAGGCGCGTAGACGGGTGGCGGGTAGTAATAGGCCGGCGGGTAGTAATAGGCCGGCGGGTAATAATAAGGCGGCGGGTAGGAGTAATAGGGCGGCGCCCAAGCGTTGAAGCCGAAGAACACCCGGCCACGGCCATGCGCCGCGGCCGGCGCAGCGGTCAGCGCAACCACGGCCGCCGCGACGAGAAGGCCGCAGAGGACCGTCCGCATAAGCTTGGCTGGAATGTAGCGGGTCGACATGGCTGCCCTCCAAGGGCTTATCGGCACCTGCCCCTATGGCCATATATGGGCGGGCGCCGGGCAATCTGCATCCGATAACGGACCAGGGTGGGCTGTGCATCCCACGGCGGCAGGCTAGACTCGGTTCTCATGCGTGCCGACGAATACGCGCTCCTGACCCCGGCGGAGATGGCCGAGGCCGATCGCGCCGCGATCGCCGCCGGCATTTCCGGCATCGAGCTGATGGAGAAGGCCGGGCGCGCCGTCGCCGCCGCGGTCGCCGAGCGCTGGTCGCCGCGCCCGGTCGCGGTGCTGTGCGGCCCGGGCAACAATGGCGGCGACGGTTTCGTGGCCGCGCGCCGCCTGGCCGCCGCGGGCTGGCCGGTGCGCCTCGGTCTGCTGGGCGAGGTCGGGCGGCTCACCGGCGACGCGGCGCACCACGCCATGCTGTGGCGCGGTACCGTGGAGCCGTTGACGCCGCATCTGCTCGACGGCGCCGGCCTTGTCATCGACGCCATCTTCGGCGCCGGCTTGTCGCGGCCGGTCGACGGCGCGTCCCGCAGCATGATCGAGGCGCTCGCCGCAAGCAGGCTCGCCAGCGTGGCCGTCGACGTGCCGAGCGGGCTCGACGGCGCCACCGGCGAGGTCAGGGGCGCCGCCGCGCCCGCTTCGGTCACCGTGACTTTCTTCCGCAAGAAGCCCGGCCACCTGCTGCTGCCGGGGCGCATGCTCTGCGGCCAGACCGTCCTCGCCGATATCGGCATTCCCGCTTCCGTGCTGGAGCGCATCGCGCCCAAGACCTGCGAGAACGCGCCGGCGCTCTGGCTCGAGGCGTATCCCTGGCCGCGGCTCGACACGCATAAATACCGGCGCGGCCACGCGCTGGTCGCCGGCGGCGAGCTGATGACCGGCGCGGCGCGGCTGGCCGCGCGCGCCGCAGCGCGCATCGGCGCCGGCCTTGTCACACTCGCCGCGCCCGCCGCCACCTGGCCGGTTTATGCCGCCTCGCTCACCGGCGTGATCGTCCGTCCGGTGGCGCGCGCGGAAGACTTCTCGGCGTTGCTCGCCGACGAGCGGCGCAATGCGATCCTGCTCGGGCCGGGCGGCGGCACCGGCGAGGCGATGCGGCACAACGTGCTCGCGGCGCTGGCGACGGGGCGAGCGGTCGTGCTCGACGCCGACGCGCTCACCGTCTTCGCCGACCGGCGCGACGCGCTCTTCGCGGCGATCGCCGGTCCCTGCGTGATGACGCCGCATGACGGCGAGTTCGCGCGGCTCTTCGCCATCGCCGGCGACAAGCTCGCGCGCGCTCGGGCGGCGGCGGCTCAGAGCGGCGCGGTGGTGCTGCTCAAGGGCGGCGATACCGTGATCGCCGCGCCGGACGGCCGCGCCGTGGTTAACGCCAACGCGCCGCCCGACCTTGCCACCGCCGGGAGCGGCGACGTGCTCGCCGGGCTCGTCGTGGGGCTCATGGCGCAAGGGCTCGATCCCTTCCGCGCCGCCGCGGCGGCGTGCTGGATCCATGGCGATGCGGCGGCCGCCTTCGGCCCGGGTCTCGTCGCCGAGGACATCGTCGAGAGCGTGCCCGCGGCCCTGCGCCGGCTCAAAGGGATGAGCGCGCCCGCCCCTTTGGCCTAGGCGCGCGCTCGGCGCTTGCCAGGGTCGGAGAGGCCCTGTATCCCCAGGCGCGATGAGCGAACGCAGCAGCAGCTTCCTTGACGGCGTGGTCGAGCGCACGCTCGGCAATCTGCGCTCGCTGCGCACGGCGTGGCGCGATATCGCCAGCTCGGCGCGCGGCGTCCTCAGCGGCGCGCCGCGTCCGGAGCTGTCGCGCGACGACGCGGAGCATTTGCGCGAGCAGCTGCGCGCCTGCCTCGAGGCACGCGGCGGCGCCGTGTCGGCGCGGGCGCGCGCCGCCGATTTGGGCCGGACGTATCTCGCCCTCAACGCCACCGGGCGCGAGCGCTTCCTGCGCCTTCTCGCCGAGGAATTCGACGTCGACCACGCCGCCGTCGGCGAACTCAGCGAGCGGCTCATGCGCACCAGCGGCGAGAGCCCGCGGCGCAAGGTCGAGCGCGAGCTGCGCGCGGCGCTCGAGCCGCCGCGCGTCACGCTGCTGACGCAATTCAATGCGCTGCCCGAAGGCGTCAAGTTCCTCGTCGACATGCGCGCCGAGCTGATGGTGATGGCGCGGCGCGACCCGGTGCTCGCCGGGCTCGAACTCGACCTCAAGGCGCTGCTCGCGAGCTGGTTCGATGTCGGTTTCCTCGCGCTGACGCGGATCACCTGGGACGCCCCCGCCGCACTTCTGGAAAAGCTCATCGTCTATGAGGCGGTGCACGAGATTCGCAGCTGGACCGACCTCAAGAACCGGCTCGAGGCCGACCGGCGGTGCTTTGGCTATTTCCACCCGCGCATGCCCGAGGAGCCGCTCATCTTCGTCGAGGTGGCGCTGGTGCAGGGCATGTCGGACAACGTGCAGTCGCTGCTCGACGAGGCCGCACCGGTCGGCGATCCCGTCGCCGCCGACACTGCCATCTTCTACTCGATCTCCAATTGCCAGCGCGGCCTCGCCGGCATCAGCCTCGGCGATTTCCTGATCAAGCGGGTGGTCGACAATCTCGCGGCCGAGCTGCCGCATGTCAGGAACTACGCGACGCTCTCGCCCATCCCGGGCTTCCGCGCCTGGCTCGACCAGCGCATCATCGCGGAAGGCAATGATCTGCTCATCGCCAACGAGCAAAAAGCATTACAGCAGCAGCTCCCGAGCGAGCTTGCGGGGCTCGGCCTCGGCATCCTCCTGGGTCGCCCGCGGTGGTACGCCGACGAGAAGCTCGCTCCGGCGCTGCGCGGCCCACTGTTGCGGCTGTGCGCCCGCTATCTCCTGCTCGAGAAATCCGCCAAGGGCCGCGCCCTCGACCCGGTGGCGCATTTCCATCTGACGAACGGCGCGCGCATGGAGCGGCTCAACTGGCTCGCCGATCTCTCGCCCAAGGGGATTCAGCAATCGGCGGGAATTATGATCAATTATCTCTATCGCCTGGCGGAGATCGAAGACAACCACGAGGCCTACACGGGCGAGGGGCGGATCGCCGCCTCTCCCGCGATCAGTCGGCTGGCCAGGGGTTGAGCTCGTCGGCAGCCGCGAGCATCGCCGCCGATGGCCGCATTTCTCTGCTAAAACTTGATTCGTTTCCCGAGCGATAGGGGTTGTTTTTCGCTTCTGATTAACTTTTGCCGGATAGCTTGCTGAATGTTGCTCATACACATTCGCAAGGTACAGCGATGTTGTCGTTAAACATATTCAGCAACCTGTTCGGCGGACGCGATCTGACGCGTTCGGAAGCGCCGGCTGACATCCAGCCGGGCAACCGCTATTGCCGTCGGCGTCGCGACAACGTGACCGAAACCGCGACGGTGCTCGAGCTCCGCCCCGACCCATTCGGCATCCCGCATGTGCGCTTCACGCTCGCCTTCGAGCAGCCCTCGCTTGGCTGCGTCAACGAGTGTCTGCGCGTGCTGGCGCTGACGAGCTTCATCGAGCACTACCAAGAGCGGATCGCCTGAGCGTCATTTCCGGGTGATGCCGGCCTCCCGGTGAGGGAGGTTCGCCGCATCGCGGCTTCCTGTCTATAATGCGTGCCATGCCTCTGCCCCGTTCAGGAGCCGGTATGGCCGCGCCCTCTTCCCGTCCCGCACCTTCGCCTTCCGCCGCCGTCCAGCCGCCGCTGGCGGAGCCGGGCCGCTTGGCCCTGCTCAACGCGCTGGAGCGCAAGGTGCTGTGGCTCTCCTCATGGATGATCCATAACGCCAACCACCTGCGGCCGAGCCGCGACGGGCTCAAGGTCGGCGGGCACCAGGCCTCGAGCGCCTCGGTCGTGACCTTGATGACAGCGCTCTACCTCGACGTGCTGCGGCCGGCGGACCGCATCGCGGTGAAGCCGCATGCGAGCCCGGTTTACCACGCCATCCAGTACCTGCTCGGGCGCCAGTCGCTCGACAAGCTGAAAGCCTTTCGCGCGCTCGGCGGAGCGCAGTCCTATCCCTCGCGCACCAAGGACGGCGAGGACGTCGATTTCTCGACGGGCTCGGTCGGGCTCGGGGTCGCGGTCACCAGCTTTGCCGCCCTGGTGCAGGACTATGTGCGGCTCAAGGGCCTCACGCCGGAGACCCTGCCGCTGGGACGGATGGTCGCGATCGTCGGCGACGCCGAGCTCGACGAGGGCAACGTCTTCGAGGCGATGCTCGAAGGGTGGAAGCACGATGTGCGCAACCTGTGGTGGGTGATCGACTACAACCGCCAGAGCCTGGACGCGGTGGTGAGCGACCGGCTGTTCGGCCGCATCGATGCTCTGTTCAACACCATGGGCTGGCGGGTCGTCACGCTCAAATACGGCAAGCGGCTCGAGGCGGCCTTTGCCGGGCCCGATGGCGGCGCGCTGCGCGAGTGGATCGATGCCTGCCCCAACTCGCTCTACTCGGCGCTGGTCTTCAAGGGCGGCGAAGGCTGGCGCAAGCACCTCGAAGGCGATCTCGGGCATCTGCCGGGAATCCGCGCCTTCCTCGACGCGCATGACGATCAGAGCCTCAATGCCGTGATGACCAATCTCGCCGGGCACGACATGGAAGCCGTGCTCGAGGCCTTCCACGCCATCGACGACGACCTGCCGACCTGCTTCATCGCCTATACCATCAAGGGCTTCGGCCTGCCTTTCGCCGGGCACAAGGACAACCACGCCGGCCTCATGAACGAGGAGCAGATGGCGACATTCCGGCGCGCCATGGCGGTGCCCGAGGGCGACGAATGGGAGCGCTTCGCCGGCATGCCCGTGGCCGTCGAGGCGCTCGAGCGCTTCCTCGCCGGCGTTCCCTTCGCGGCGCAGCGCGGGCGGCGCCTCGCGGCGTCGCCGGTCGCAGTGCCGGACGCGCTGCCGCTGCCGCAGGGCGCGCGGATGTCGACGCAGGAGGGGTTCGGCCGCATCCTCAACGACCTCGCCGGCGGCGACAGCGAGCTTGCCCGCCGCATCGTCACCTGCTCGCCCGACGTCACCGTCTCGACCAATCTCGGCGGCTGGGTCAACCGCCGCGGCGTGTTCGACCGGCGCGAGCGCGCCGACGTCTTCCGCGACGAGAAGGTGATCTCGGCGCAGCGCTGGCAGATGTCGCCGCAGGGGCAGCACATCGAGCTCGGCATCGCCGAGCACAACCTCTTCCTGCTGCTCGCCGCGCTGGGACTTTCGGCGCCGCTGTTCGGTGCGCGGCTGCTGCCGATCGGCACGCTCTACGACCCCTTCATCAACCGCGGGCTCGATGCGCTCAATTACGCCTGCTACCAGGACGCGCGCTTCATGGTGGTGGCGACGCCGTCGGGCATCACGCTGGCGCCCGAAGGCGGCGCGCACCAGTCGATCGGCACGCCGCTCATCGGCCTGGCGCAGGACGGGCTTGCCTCCTTCGAGCCGGGCTTCGTCGACGAGCTTGCCGTGCTGATGCGCTGGAGTTTCGCCCATCTCCAGGCCGAGGATGGCGGCTCCGTCTATCTGCGTCTGTCGACGCGGCCCGTCGCGCAGCCGCGCCGCGCGATGACGGCCGAACTCGCGGCCGACATCGTCGCCGGCGGCTATTGGCTGAAGCCGCCGCAGGCCGGCGCCGAGCTCGCCATCGCCTATGCCGGCGCGGTGGCGCCCGAAGCGCTCGCGGCGTTCGAGATGCTGCTCGAGGACATTCCCGGCGCCGGCCTGCTCGCGATCACTTCGGCCGATCGGCTCCATGCCGGCTGGCTCGAGGGATTGCGCGGCGGCGAGGAGAGCGACGTCGCGCGGCTGCTCGCGCCGCTCGGCCAGGATGCGGCGCTCGTCACCCTCATCGACGGCCATCCGGCGACGCTGTCCTGGCTCGGCGCCGTGGCGCGGCATCGCGTCTACCCGCTGGGCGTCGAGCATTTCGGCCAGTCGGGCGACCTCCCCGACCTTTATCGCGTCTATCGCCTCGACGCCGACGCCGTCCTCGATGCGGCGGCGCGGGCCTGCCTCGAACGCTAGCAGCCAGCCGAAAGGCCAGGGCTGCGCCTGTTCCACTGCCCCCCTCGCTATGCTATGAACCCGCCTTCGTCGGCGGAGCGTCTGGCTTCGCCGCGGCCGGGCGGGCGTGGCGGAATTGGCAGACGCACTGGATTTAGGTTCCAGCGACGCAAGTCGTGGGGGTTCAAATCCCTCCGCCCGCACCATCGGGCATCCTGACCATCGCGCGGCGTGCGGCCGGGCGGAGCACGCTTAACGACTGGGCACGAGGGAAATGCAGATCACCGAGACCAACGCCGAGGGGCTCAAGCACGAGTTCAAGGTGACCATCGGCGCCGACGACATCGCGCGGCGTGTCGAGAGCCGGCTGCACGAGATCGGTCGCCAAGTGCGGCTTCCGGGCTTCCGCCCCGGCAAGGTGCCGCTCACCGTGCTGAAGAAGCGGTACGGCCCGTCGGTCATGGGCGAGGTCATCGAGCGCGCCGTCAACGACAGCTCGAGCGAGGCGATGCGCGAGCACAAACTGCGGCCGGCGCTGCAGCCCAAAGTCGAGATCGTCTCGTTCAACGAGGGCAAGGATCTCGAATACAGGTTGGCCGTCGAGGTGCTGCCCGAATTCGTGCCGATGGATTTCGCCGAGCTCAAGCTCGAACGATTGCGGCCCGAAGTGCCCGACCAGGAGATCGCCGCCGCGCTCGAGCGCATGGCGAAGCAGCAGCGCAAGGACGAGCCGGTCGACCGTGCTGCGGCGAACGGCGACGTCGTCGTGATCGACTTTGTCGGCTCGATCGATGGCGCGGAATTCCCCGGCGGCAGCGCCCGGGGCCATCGCCTCGAGCTTGGCTCCGGCAGCTTCATCCCCGGTTTCGAGGAGCAGCTGCTGGGCGCCAAACCCGGCGAGCACCGCGACGCGACCGTCAATTTTCCCGCCGATTACGGCGCCCAGGACCTCGCCGGCAAGACGGCGCGTTTCGCCGTCGACGTCAAGCAGGTGCGTGCCCTCCTGCCGCAGCCGATCGATGATTCCCTCGCCGAGGCGGTCGGCATGGAGAACCTGCAGGCGCTGCGCGACGCCCTGCGGACGCAGATCGAGCGCGACTACGCCGGCATCGCGCAGCAGCGTTTGAAGCGTCAGCTGCTTGACCGTCTGGCCGAGCGTCACGCGTTTCCGGTGCCGCAGGGCATGGTGGACATCGAACTTGACGTGATCTGGAAGCAGTTCGAGGCCGAGCGCGAGCGTGCCAAGCAGTCCGGCGTCGCCCAACCCGAAGAAGCCCAGAGCGACGACGAGATCAAGGCGGAATACCGCGCCATCGCCGAGCGCCGCGTGCGCTTGGGCCTGCTCCTTTCCGAAGTGGGTCGGAGTAACAATATCTCGGTGACCCAGGACGAGATCAACCGGGCGCTCGGCGAGGAGGCGCGCCGCTATCCCGGCCGCGAACGCCAAGTGATCGAATATTATCGCAAGCAGCCTGGGGCCCTCGACAACCTGCGTGCGCCGATCTTCGAGAACAAGGTGGTGGATTACATCCTGGAGATCGCCGAGGTGACCGACCGCTCCGTCCCGCCGAGCGAACTGCTCAAGGAAGAGGACGAGGAGGGCGAGGAGGCCGCCGCGGCGGCGAACGAGAAGCCGGCGAAACCGAAAAAACGTGCGGCGCGCACGGAGAGCTGAGCCGCGCCCCCAGAGCTGAAGGTGCAAGATGGACCCAACCGAAATTTACATGAACACTCTCGTGCCGATGGTGGTCGAGCAGACCAATCGCGGCGAGCGCGCCTACGACATCTACTCGCGACTGCTGAAAGAGCGGATCATTTTCCTGGTCGGCCCGATCAACGACGCGGTGGCGAGCCTCGTCTGCGCGCAGCTGCTGTTCCTCGAGTCGGAGAACCCGAACAAGGACATCGCCTTCTACATCAACTCGCCCGGCGGCGTGGTGAGCTCCGGCCTCGCCATTTATGACACGATGCAATACATCCGTTCGGATGTGGCGACGGTATGCATCGGCCTGGCGGCCTCGATGGGCTCGCTCCTGTTGACCGCCGGCGCCAAGGGCAAGCGCGTGTCGCTGCCCAACGCCCGGGTCATGGTGCATCAACCCTCGGGCGGCGCCCAGGGCCAGGCCACCGATATCGAGATCCAGGCGCGGGAAATTTTGCGCATGCGGGCACAACTCAACGAGATCTACGTTAAGCATACCGGCCAGCCGGTCGAGGTGATCAGCGCGGCGGTGGAGCGGGACAAGTTCATGTCGCCCGTTGAAGCCAAGGAATTCGGCCTAATTGACGAGGTCATGCTGAGCCGCCCGGTCCGGGAGGAGGAGAACAAGACGCGTCCGTGACCCTTGGGCCACGGCGGCCCGTGGTTGTCGTCGGCGAATCGTGCCCTATCTTTAACTAGTTATTGATCGCCGCCCCCTACATATCGTCTTATTATGGGGAGTCCGGCGTCTGTCGAGGTAGCAGGCCGGGCAGCCGGTTGGCGGTGGTCCAAGGCCACCGGGACCGGAGACCGCGAGGCGGTGCCGGGATCGTTGATAGGGACCGAGGACGCCCTCGGTCGTTTACGGAGTGCCCATGAGCAAGGCCAGCGGCGGAGATGCGAAGAACACCCTCTACTGCTCTTTCTGCGGAAAGAGCCAGCATGAGGTGCGCAAGCTCATCGCCGGGCCCACGGTCTTCATCTGCGACGAGTGCGTCGAGCTCTGCATGGATATCATCCGTGAGGAGCACAAGACGACCGTCCTCAAGTCGCGCGACGGCGTGCCGACCCCGCGCGACATCTGCAAGGTGCTGGACGACTACGTGATCGGCCAGGAGCATGCCAAGCGCGTGCTGTCGGTGGCCGTCCACAACCACTACAAGCGGCTGGCGCACGGAGCCAAGAACAACGACGTCGAGCTCGCCAAGTCGAACATTCTCCTCGTCGGCCCGACCGGCTCGGGCAAGACGTTGCTGGCGCAGACGCTGGCGCGCATCATCGACGTGCCCTTCACCATGGCCGACGCGACGACGCTCACCGAGGCCGGCTATGTCGGCGAGGACGTCGAGAACATCATCCTGAAGCTGCTGCAGTCCGCCGACTACAATGTCGAGCGCGCGCAGCGCGGCATCGTCTACATCGACGAGGTCGACAAGATCAGCCGCAAGTCGGACAACCCCTCGATCACCCGCGACGTGTCGGGCGAAGGTGTGCAGCAGGCCCTGCTGAAGATCATGGAAGGCACCATCGCCTCCGTGCCGCCGCAGGGCGGGCGCAAGCATCCGCAGCAGGAGTTCCTGCAGGTCGATACCACCAACATCCTGTTCATCTGCGGCGGGGCCTTCGCCGGGCTGGAGAAGCTCATCGCCCAGCGCCGCCAGGGCACCTCGATCGGCTTCGGCGCCGAGGTGAGGGGGCCCGAGGAGCGCAGGACCGGCGAGATCCTCAAGGACCTCGAGCCGGAAGACCTGCTGAAATTCGGCCTCATCCCCGAATTCGTCGGCCGTCTCCCCGTCGTGGCGACGCTCGACGATCTCGACGAGGACGCGCTCGTCGACATCCTCACCAAGCCGAAGAACGCGCTGGTGAAGCAGTACCAGCGGCTGTTCGAGATGGAGGACGTGCGCCTCGAGTTCAACGAGGAGGCGCTGCGCTCCATCGCGCACAAGGCGATCAACCGCAAGACCGGCGCGCGCGGCCTGCGCTCGATCATGGAGGCCATCCTGCTCGAGCCGATGTTCGAGCTCCCCGGCCTCGATGGCGTGAGCGGCATGGTCATCAACAAGGAAGTGGTCGAAGGCCGCGCACAGCCCCTGCACATCTACTCCGACCGGCGTGGGGATGTCGGCACCGGAGCCTGACGGTGTCACCGGTCGGCGAGCGCCGCGGCCCGGCCGACGGTGCTCTTGAATGCGTCCCTTAACACGCCACTTTAAGCGCGATACTCCCCTTGCGACGGCTCGCTCGTCGCCGCGCGGGGTCCGGCCGTTCAAACCCCGCTCCCGCTAAGCCAAAGAGGCGTCATGTTGGAAATTTCACGCGGTGCTGGTGCCCTCTACCCGGTTCTGCCGCTGCGCGACATCGTCGTATTCCCGCACATGATCGTGCCGCTGTTCGTCGGCCGCGAGAAGTCGGTACGCGCGCTCGAGGACGTGATGAAGGATGACAAGCAGATACTGCTCGTCACCCAGAAGAACGCCGCCCAGGACGATCCCACTTCGGCCGACATCTATTCCGTCGGCACGATCGGCACGGTGCTGCAGCTGCTGAAGCTGCCTGACGGCACGGTGAAGGTGCTGGTCGAGGGCGGACAGCGCGCGCGCATCGTGCGCTTCGCCGAGAACGAGGCCTTCTTCCAGGCCTATGCCGAGGCGCTCGAGGAGAAGCTTGGCGAGCAGCAGGAGCTCGAGGCGCTGGCGCGCACGGCGGTGTCGCAGTTCGAGCAGTATATCAAGCTCAACAAGAAGATCCCGCCGGAGGTGCTGGTCTCGATCAACCAGATCGAGGACCCTTCGAAGCTCGCCGACACGCTTGCCTCGCATCTGGCGCTGAAGATTCCCGAGAAGCAGGAGCTGCTCGAGACCGAGACGGTGTCCGAGCGGCTCGAGAAGGTCTTCGGCTACATGGAGAGCGAGATCGGCGTCCTCCAGGTCGAGAAGCGCATCCGCTCGCGCGTCAAGCGCCAGATGGAGAAGACGCAGCGCGAGTACTACCTGAACGAGCAGCTCAAGGCGATCCAGAAGGAACTCGGCGAGGGCGAGGACGGCCGCGACGAGCTGGCCGAGCTCGAGGAGCGCATCAACAAGACCAAGTTCTCCAAGGAAGCGCGTGACAAGGCGCAGGCCGAGGTCAAGAAGCTGCGGACGATGAGCCCGATGTCCGCCGAGGCGACCGTCGTGCGCAATTACCTCGATTGGCTGCTGTCGATTCCGTGGCATCTGCGCACGAAGGTGAGGCGCGACATCAAGGCGGCCGAGCGCGTCCTTAACGACGACCACTATGGTCTCGAGAAGGTCAAGGAGCGGATCCTGGAATACCTCGCCGTGCAGCAGCGCATGCGCAAGGTGAAGGGTCCGATCCTGTGCCTGGTCGGACCGCCCGGCGTCGGCAAGACCTCGCTCGGCAAGTCGGTCGCGCGCGCCACCGGCCGCAACTTCGTGCGCATGTCGCTGGGCGGCGTGCGCGACGAGGCCGAGATACGCGGTCATCGCCGCACGTACATCGGCTCGATGCCCGGCAAGGTGATCCAGGGCATGAAGAAGGCGAAGTCGTCGAACCCACTGTTCCTGCTCGACGAGGTCGACAAGCTTGGCGCCGATTGGCGCGGCGACCCGTCGTCGGCGCTGCTCGAAGTGCTCGACCCGGAGCAGAACTCGAGCTTCAACGACCATTACCTCGAGGTCGATTACGACCTGTCGGACGTCATGTTCGTCACGACGGCGAACACGCTGCGGATGCCGCAGCCGCTGCTCGACCGCATGGAGATCATCCGCCTTCCCGGCTACACCGAGGACGAGAAGGTCGAGATCGCCCGCCGGCACCTGATCCCGAAGCAGGTGAAGGCGCATGGGCTGAAGAAGACCGAGTGGACGGTCACCGACGATGCGTTGCGCGATCTCATCCGCTACTACACGCGCGAGGCGGGCGTGCGCAATCTCGAGCGCGAGGTCGCCAATCTCACGCGCAAGGCCATCAAGGAAATCCTGATGCGCCGGCTCAAGAAGATCACGGTGTCGCGGCGCAATCTCGAGAAGTTCGCCGGCGTGCGGCGCTTCCGCTACGGCGAGGTCGAAGAGACCGATCTCGTCGGCGTCACCACCGGCCTCGCATGGACGGAGGTGGGCGGCGAGCTGTTGTCGATCGAGGCGGTGACGGTCCCCGGCAAGGGCCGGGTGATCGCGACCGGCAAGCTCGGCGATGTGATGAAGGAGTCGGTGCAGGCGGCGGAGAGCTACGTCAAGTCGCGCAGCTATGCCTTCGGCATCACGCCCTCGACCTTCGAGAAGAAGGACATCCACGTCCACGTTCCCGAGGGTGCCACGCCCAAGGACGGGCCGTCCGCGGGTGTCGCCATGGTGACGTCGATTGTGTCGGTGCTCACCGGCATCCCGGTGCGCCGGGACATCGCCATGACCGGCGAGATCACGCTGCGCGGCCGGGTGCTGCCGATCGGCGGCCTCAAGGAGAAGATGCTTGCGGCGTTGCGCGGCGGCTTGACGACGGTGTTGATCCCGAAGGAGAACGAGAAGGATCTCGCCGAGATTCCCGACAACGTGAAGCGCGGCCTCACCGTCATCGCGGTGGCGTCCGCCGACGAGCTGCTGAAATACGCGCTTGTCTCCCCGCCGCAGCCGATCGAGTGGCGTGAGGAAGGCGACGCGCCGCAGGTGCCGCCGCCGAAGGTCGAAGACAACCGTCCCGGCGTCGTCACGCACTAGGCATAGCGGTCGCGAATATTGTGCGCCGCCATCCGAAGGGGTGGCGGCGCCACTCTTTTGCCGACGGGCGCAATCCGCGAATCGTTGCGATGCAGCCGTTCCGCAATTGACGCATGCGCGGACTGCGATCTACACTGCGGCGCAAATGCGGACTTTTGCTCCGCCGTCGACTTTCCCAAAACTTCGCGCCAGACAGGGGGCACTCGTGAACAAAAACGAACTCATCGATGCCGTCGCGGCGGCTACCGGCCTCACCAAGGCGGATGCGGAGAAGGCGCTCGAAGCGGTGTTCGACTCCATCGGCGACGCCTTGAAGAAGGGCCTCGAGGTCCGCCTCGTCGGCTTCGGCACGTTCAGCGTCACCAATCGCGCCGCATCCGAAGGGCGCAATCCGCGCACCGGCGAGAAGATTCAGATCCCCGCCTCGAAGCTACCGAAGTTCCGCGCCGGCAAAGGCCTCAAGGAATCGGTGCAGTAATCGCGCATGCGGGTCGAGCAGGCCGGCCGCGCCTGTTGTGCTATGATCCAAGCGGCCTCGACGGGCGATTAGCTCAGCGGTAGAGCATCTCGTTTACACCGAGGGGGTCGGGGGTTCGAATCCCTCATCGCCCACCACGCGTGGCGGCAGGCGCATCGGCGCTCGCGCTAAGGGCCGTCCGCGGGCCATGCCGTGAACGCGGCAGGCCAAGCGGCGAACGCCGCGTCGGCGGCGAGGACGCGTTGCGGCGGAAATACGATGCGCGCCGTCGTGCCCTTGCCGACCTCGCTCTCGAACTCGACCGTCCCGCCATGCTGGCGCATCATCGTGGCGACGATGGTCAGGCCCAGCCCCGTTCCCGCGTGGCGCCGGTTGAACGCGCTTTCGACCTGGAAGAAGGGCTGGATCAAGCTCGCGAGATGGACGCGCGCGATGCCGATCCCGGTGTCGCGCACGGCGATCGACAATCCGCGCCGCGGGTGAGCGGCGGCGCTGATCTCGATGCGGCCACCCTCGGGCGTGAATTTGACCGCGTTGGAGAGCAGGTTGAGCACGATCTGGCTGACCTTCCTGCCGTCGGCACGCAAGCGCGGCAAGTGCGCCGGCAGGTCGACGGTCAGCGACAGGCCGGCTTTCGCGACGCGCGGCGCGAACAGCCGCGCGGCGGCGCCGCAGACATCGCCGAGATCGACGACCTCCTCGGCGAGTTCGATCGCGCCGGCCTCGGCCTTCACCACCTCCAGGATATCGTTGATGATCGCCAGCAGGTGGCCGGCGCTGTCATGGACGTCCTCGGCATAGGCTTGGTAGCGCGCGTCGCCGAGCGGGCCGAAGGTCTCGCGCGACATGAGCTCGGAGAAGCCGATGATGGCGTTCAAGGGCGTGCGCAGCTCGTGGCTCATATTGGCGAGGAACTCGGTCTTGGCGTGGCTTGCCGTCTCCGCCGCCTGCTTGGCTTCGGCGAGACGGGTCACCGTCGCCTTGTGGCTCTGCACTTCGCGCTCGAGTTCGGATTGCGAGGCGACGACGCGGGCGTAGTAGCGCGCCATGAAGGTCACGTAGATGCCGGCGCAAAGTCCGGAGACGATGCCGACCTGCGACAGCGCCTCGGACGGGACCCGCGAGGACCCATACTCGCCGCCAGCCGCCGTCCAAAAGACAACGAGGTCGGCGAGCAGCATGGTGAGGACCACGTGCTGCAGCCGGCTTTCGCCGAGGTAATAGAACGACAGCAGCGGAACGGTGAGCAGCCACGCCAGGAAGGGCGAGTTGAGCCCGCCATAGTGATAGGAGACGAAGAGCACGACGAAGATGAGGTTCTGCAGCGACAGCAGCGCCAGCACCGCGAACCGGCCGGTCCATCGCAGAGCGGGCGGGAAGGCCCAGAAGGCGGCGATGGCGGCGACGATGATCCAGAAGGGCCCTTCGGGCTTCGGGTCGAGCCGGTAGAGATAGGCGGTGACGGTCAGGCCGAGAAAAGGCCCGAAGATGTGACTGATGAGGAACATGCGCGCCAGCCGCCGCGCCTCGGCGTGGTGCCGCATCCCCTCCGGCGTGAACCAGTCCAGCAGCGGCGCGGTGTTGAAGGTGGCGGATAGGCGCCGCGAGAGCAGCACGCCGCGCCGCCACCGCAGGCGGATCGCGCGCCGCACCCGGCCGCGCGGCCGCCCGAGCGCCGGCACGGAGGGCGCGCGGCTGGCGACCATGCGGGCCGCGGTTTCGTCCAGGCGACCGGGTTCAGCGCTCATTTCGGCGTGCGACAGAAGCGATCTGTGGCTCCGTGTTTCACAACTGCTCATGGTTAAATCCGTGCCATTAAGATCGCGTAAAGCGATGTCACCAGGCGCAGACTCTGCGCCGCTCGGTCCGCCACGCGCTCGCCTCGGCGAGCCGGCGTCGCCCTTGAAAGGGCAACGGATTTGCCGGCTGCTTTGCTTGACACCCGGGGGGTTGCGGGCTACCTAAGCGCCGCCGCGGAGCGAATGCTGCGGGGGTGTAGCTCAGTTGGTTAGAGCGCCGGCCTGTCACGCCGGAGGCCGCGGGTTCGAGTCCCGTCACTCCCGCCATCTCGGCGATCTGGGCCTTCCTGTCCGCACAGCCCGTTTCTCCCAGGGGGTGGCGTTGGATCGTTGGTACCGCCCGAGCACCGGGCCCGCCTTGCGCACCGCAGCGCGTTCCTGAGGACATTTGCGCGATGGACAGCTTGCTGCGCGAGTACCTTCCCATTCTCATCTTCATCGGCGTCGCGCTGGCGCTCGCCATCATGATCGTGCTGCTCTCCTTCTTCGCGGCGCGCCAGAACCCCGATGCGGAGAAGCTGTCGCCCTATGAATGCGGCTTCGAGCCGTTCGCCGATGCGCGCAGCAAATTCGATGTGCGCTTCTATCTCGTGTCCATCCTCTTCATCATCTTCGATCTGGAAGTGGCGTTCCTGTTCCCGTGGGCGGTCTCGCTTAGCCGCGTCGGCCTCTTCGGCTTCTGGTCGATGATGGTGTTCCTCGCGGTGCTGACGGTGGGTTTCATCTACGAGTGGAAGAAAGGAGCGCTCGAATGGGAGTGAGCACCACGCCCGATCGGCTGGGCGCGCCGCTGCCGCCGGGCGCCAGCCAGGACGCGCTGTTGCGCCGCGCCAGCGACGAGTTCCAGGAGAAAGGCTTCATCGTCGCCCGGCTCGACAAGCTGGTGAACTGGGCGCGCACGGGATCGCTGTGGCCGATGACTTTCGGCTTGGCGTGCTGCGCCGTCGAGATGATGCACACCGCGGCGAGCCGCTATGACCTCGACCGCTTCGGTGTCGTCTTCCGGCCGAGCCCGCGCCAATCGGACGTCATGATCGTCGCCGGCACGCTGTGCAACAAGATGGCGCCGGCGTTGCGCAAGGTGTACGACCAGATGGCCGAGCCGCGCTGGGTCATCTCCATGGGCTCCTGCGCCAATGGCGGCGGCTATTACCACTACTCCTATTCCGTCGTGCGCGGCTGCGACCGGATCGTGCCGGTCGACATCTACGTGCCCGGCTGTCCGCCGACGGCGGAGGCCTTGCTTTACGGCGTGCTGCAGCTGCAGAAGAAGATCAAGCGCGAACGGGTCTTCGCCCGCTGAGCCCTGGGAATACCATGACCGAGCCGCTCAAGGACCTCGCCGACCACCTCGCCGCCGCTTTCCCGCAGGAGGTGACCAAGTCGGAGATCGCCCATGGCGAGCTGATGGCGACGGTCGCGCGCGCGGCGATCCTGCGCGTGCTGACATTCCTGCGCGACGATCCGAAATGCCTCTTCAACATGCTCGTCGATGTCTGCGGCGTCGACTATCCCGACCGGCCGGAGCGCTTCGACGTCGTCTACAACTTGCTGAGCCTCAAGCACAACCAGCGCATCCGCCTCAAGGTCACGACCGACGAGGAGAGCCCGGTGCCCTCGGCGACGGCGATCTACAGCGCCGCCGGCTGGTTCGAGCGCGAGGCCTGGGACCTCTACGGCATCTATTTCGCCGACCATCCGGATCTGCGGCGGCTGCTCACCGATTACGGTTTCGAGGGCCACCCCATGCGCAAGGATTTCCCGCTCACCGGCTACGTCGAGCTGCGCTACGACGAGGACCAGAAGCGGGTGGTCTATCAGCCGGTCCGCTTGAAGCAGGAATTCCGCAGCTTCGATTTCCTGTCGCCCTGGGAAGGCATGGACCACGTGCTGCCCGGCGACGAGAAGGCGACCAAGAACGGCGAGGGGGGCGCGCGATGACGAAGGTGACGCCGCCGCCCGAGGCGGAAGCGCGCATCAAGAGCTTCACGATGAATTTCGGGCCGCAGCATCCGGCGGCGCATGGCGTCTTGCGCCTCGTGCTGGAGCTCGACGGCGAGGTGGTCGAGCGCGCCGATCCGCATATCGGCCTGCTCCACCGCGGCACCGAGAAGCTCATCGAGTACAAGACCTACCTCCAGGCGGTGCCGTATTTCGACCGGCTCGACTATGTCTCGCCGATGTGCATGGAGCACAGCTTCGCGCTCGCCGTGGAGAAGCTGCTCGGGATCGAGCCGCCGCCCAGGGCCAAGTACATCCGCGTGCTCTACGCGGAAATCACGCGCATCTTGAATCACCTGCTGAACCTCACCGCCTTCGCGCTCGATGTCGGCGCCATCACGCCGCTGCTCTGGGCGTTCGAGGAGCGCGAGAAGCTGATGGAGTTCTACGAGCGCGTCAGCGGCGCGCGCCTCCACGCCGCCTATTTCCGGCCGGGCGGCGTGCATGCGGACCTGCCGGCCGGGCTGGCGGACGACATTCGCGCCTGGGCCGCGCAGTTCCCGGCGCGCGTCACCGATCTCGAGCATCTCCTCACCGAGAACCGCATCTTCAAGCAGCGCACGGTCGATATCGGCATCATCAGCGCGGCCGATGCGATCGATTGGGGCTTGACGGGCCCCATGCTGCGCGCTTCGGGCGTCGCCTGGGATCTGCGCAAGGCGCAGCCCTACGACGTCTATGAGACGATGGATTTCGACATCCCCATCGGCAAGAACGGCGATTGCTGGGACCGCTATCTCGTCCGCATGGAGGAGATGCGGCAGTCGCTGCGCATCATCAACCAGGCGCTCGACCAGATGCCGGGCGGGCCGGTCAAGGTCAATGACCGCAAGGTCGCGCCGCCGCCGCGCGCCGAGATGAAGAACTCGATGGAGGCCCTGATCCATCACTTCAAGCTCTACACCGAGGGCTACCACGTGCCGCCCGGCGAGACCTACACCGCGACCGAGGCACCCAAGGGCGAATTCGGCGTCTATGTCGTCGCCGACGGGACGAACCGGCCCTACCGCTGCAAGCTCCGCTCGCCGGACTTCGCCTTCCTGCAGAGCACCGATTTCATCGGCAGAGGGCACATGCTGGCCGATGTCGTCGCCATCATCGGCTCGATGGACATCGTCTTCGGGAGCATCGACCGATGAGCGGCCCCGCCGACAACAGCCGGGTCGAGCAGCCGGCGACCTTCGCCTTCACGCCGGAGAACCTCGCCAACGCCAAGGCCCATATCGCCAAGTACCCGCCGGGGCGGCAGGCGAGCGCGGTGCTGCCGCTGCTCGACCTGGCGCAGCGGCAGAGCGGCAACTGGCTGCCGCGCGCGGCGATGGACCATGTCGCGGACATGCTGGGCATGCCGCATATCCGCGTCTACGAGGTCGCGACCTTCTACTCGATGTTCAACCTGCGCCCGGTGGGCCGGCATTTCTTCCAGATCTGCACGACGACGCCCTGCTGGCTCAGGGGGTCGGGCGAGGTGGTGCAGGCCTGCGAGCAGCGGCTCGGCATCACCGTCGGCGAGACCACGCCAGACGGGCAGTTCTCGCTCACCGAAGTCGAGTGCCTCGGCGCCTGCGTCAACGCGCCGGTGATCCAGGTGAACGACGATTTCTACGAGGATCTCGACGGGCCCGCGACCGAGGGGCTGATCGAGGCGCTGCGGCGCGGCGAGAAGCCGCCGCCCGGCTCGGCGCGCCAGCGCCAGACCTCGGCGCCCGAGGGCGGGCCGCGCACGCTGAACGACCTCTCCTTCGCGGGACCGAAGCCATAATGCTCAGCGACAAGGACCGGATTTTCACCAACCTCTATGGCCTGCATGACTGGCGGCTGCCCGGTGCCCGCGTGCGCGGCGACTGGGACGGCACCAAGGAACTCATCCTCAAGGGTCGCGACTGGATCACCAGCGAGGTGAAGAATTCCGGCCTGCGCGGCCGCGGCGGCGCCGGCTTCCCGACCGGCGTCAAATGGTCCTTCATGCCGAAGGAGAGCACGCGGCCGACCTATCTCGTCGTCAACGCCGACGAGTCCGAGCCCGGCACCTGCAAGGACCGCGACATCATCCGCCATGATCCGCACAAGCTCGTCGAAGGCTGTCTCCTCGCCAGCGTCGGCATGGGCGTGCATGTCTGCTACATCTATATCCGCGGCGAGTTCTACAACGAGGCGCAGCACCTCCAGGCGGCGATCGACGAGGCCTATGCCGCCAGTCTCGTCGGCAAGAACGCCTGTGGCTCGGGCTACGATTTCGAGCTCTATCTCCATCGCGGCGCCGGCGCCTATATCTGCGGCGAGGAGACGGCGCTGCTCGAGAGCCTCGAGGGCAAGAAGGGCCAGCCGCGCCTGAAGCCGCCTTTCCCGGCGGCGGTCGGGCTCTATGGCTGCCCGACGACGGTGAACAATGTCGAGACCATCGCCGTGGCGCCGACCATCCTGCGGCGCGGCGCCTCCTGGTTCTCGGGCATCGGCCGGCCGAAGAACGAGGGCACCAAGGTCTTCTGCCTCTCCGGCCATGTCGAGCGCCCCTGCAATGTCGAGGAGGCGATGGGCATTCCCTTGAAGGAACTGCTCGAGACGCATGCCGGCGGCGTGCGCGGCGGCTGGGACAACCTGTTGGGCGTCATCCCCGGCGGCTCGTCGGTGCCGGTCATCCCGAAATCGGTCTGCGACAGCGTGCTGATGGATTTCGACGCGTTGCGCGACGTGAAGAGCGGCCTCGGCACGGCCGCGGTCATCGTCATGGACAAATCGACCGACATCATCCGCGCCATCGCGCGCCTCTCGAAATTCTACAAGCACGAGAGCTGCGGCCAGTGCACGCCGTGCCGCGAAGGCGCGGGTTGGATGTGGCGGGTGATGGAGCGCATGGTCAAAGGCAACGCCTCGGTCGAGGAGATCGACATGCTGCTCGAGGTCTCGTTCGAGATCGAAGGCCACACCATCTGCGCGCTGGGCGATGCCGCGGCATGGCCCGTGCAAGGCCTGATCCGCCATTTCCGCCCGGAGATGGAGCGCCGCATCAAGGAATACCGCGACGCCGCCGCGCGGCGCGCCGCCTAGGACAGGGGTCATGCCCAAGCTGACCATCGACGGGATCCAGGTCGACGTGCCGCCGGGCACCACCGTGCTCCAGGCCTGCCAGCAGGCCGGCATCGAGGTGCCGCATTTCTGCTACCACGAGCGCCTCGCCATCGCCGGCAATTGCCGCATGTGCCTGGTCGAGCAGGAGAAGGCGCCGAAGCCGATCGCCTCCTGCGCCATGCCGGCGATGGAGGGCATGGTGATCCACACCGAGAGCGAGAAGGCCAAGAAGGCGCGCAAGGGCGTCATGGAGTTCCTGCTCATCAATCACCCGCTCGATTGCCCGATCTGCGACCAGGGCGGCGAGTGCGACCTGCAGGACCAGGCGATGGCCTACGGCTTCGACCGTGGCCGCTTCCACGAGAACAAGCGCGCCGTCGCCGACAAGGATTTCGGGCCGCTGGTCGCCACCAGCATGAACCGCTGCATCCACTGCACGCGCTGCGTCCGCTTCCTGACGGAGGTCGCCGGCGTCGAGGAGCTCGGCGCCACCGGCCGCGGCGAGAACATGGAGATCGACACCTATATCGAGCGCTCGCTGACATCCGAGCTCTCGGCCAACATCATCGATCTCTGCCCGGTGGGTGCGCTCACCTCGAAGCCCTATGCCTTCGTGGCGCGGCCTTGGGAGCTGCGCAAGACCGAGTCGGTGGACGTGCTCGACGCGGTCGGCAGCAACATCCGCGTCGACAGCCGCGGCCCGCAGGTGCTGCGCGTGCTGCCGCGGCTCAACGAGGCGATCAACGAGGAATGGATCTCCGACAAGACGCGCTTCGCCGTCGACGGCCTCGCGCGCAAGCGTCTCGACCGCCCTTACCTGCGGCGCGACGGCCGCCTCGTCGAGGTCGATTGGAGCGAGGCCTTCGCCTCGATCGCCGCGCGCCTCAAGGGCGTCCCCGGCAGCAAGATCGCCGCCATCGCCGGCGACCTCGTCGATTGCGAGGCGATGCTCGCGCTCAAGGATCTGATGGCAGCGCTCGGCTCGCCGCATCTCGATTGCCGGCAGGACGGCGCCGCGCTCGATCCTTCCTGCCGCGCGGGATACCTCTTCAACACCACCATCGCCGGGATCGAGCGGGCGGATGCCTGTCTCCTCATCGGCAGCAACCCGCGCGTCGAGGCGGCGATCGTCAATGCGCGGCTGCGCAAGCGCTGGCTGCAGGGCGGGTTCAAGGTGGCGTCGGTGGGGCCCGCGCTCGACCTCACCTTCCCGGTGACGTCGCTCGGTCTGGGACCCGATACGCTCGCCGAGCTCGTCGCCGGCCGGCACGGCTGGGCCGAGACCCTCAAAGCCGCCAAGAGCCCGATGCTGATCCTGGGGCAGGGGGCGCTCGCCCGGTCTGATGGCGCGGCGATCCTCGCGCTCGCCCGCAAGCTCGCCGAGAGCGCCAATATGGTGCGCGACGGCTGGAACGGCTTCAACGTGCTGCACAGGGCGGCGGCGCGCGTCGGCGGCCTCGATCTGGGGCTCGTGCCCGGCGCGGGTGGGCGCGACACGGCGGCAATCCTGGCGGGCTGCGCGACCGGCGAGATCGAAGCGGTCTATCTGCTCGGCGCCGACGAGATCGACGAGAGCCGGCTCGGCCGCGCCTTCGTCATCTATCAGGGCCATCACGGCGACCGCGGCGCGCGGCGCGCCGATGTGGTGCTGCCGGGCTGCGCCTATACCGAGAAGGACGCGACCTACGTCAACACCGAGGGCCGCGCCCAGCTCGGCCGGCGCGCCGTCTTCCCGCCGGGCGATGCGCGCGAGGACTGGGCGATCCTGCGCGCGCTCTCCGATGCGCTCGGCCGCAAGCTGCCCTATGACTCGCTGGCGCAACTCAGGCAGCGGATGGAAGCGGTGAGCCCGGTCTTTGCGTCGGTCGACGACATCCTACCGGCTCCTTGGGGTGCGTTCGGCAAGGAGGGCGCGCTCGCTCCTGCGCCCTTCGCCTACCCGATCGCCGATTTCTACCGCACCGACCCGGTGAGCCGCGCCTCGCCGACCATGGCCGCTTGCGCCGCGGTGCCGAAGGCCGCCGTCGCGGGCCCGCAGAAGACCGGCACCCATGGGTGAGTTCCTCACTGTCTATGCCTTCCCGACCGCAATCATGGTCGCCGAGGCCGTGGCGATCATCGTCCCGCTGCTGCTCGCGGTCGCGTATCTGACTTATGCCGAGCGCAAGGTGCTGGCGGCGGCGCAGCTCAGGAAGGGGCCCAACGTCGTCGGGGCGTTCGGGCTGCTGCAGCCGATCGCCGACGGCGCCAAGCTGCTCTTCAAGGAGACGGTGATCCCGAGCGGCGCCAACCGCGCCGTCTTCGTCGCCGCGCCGATCCTGACCTTCGTGCTGAGCCTCGTCGCCTGGGCGGTGATCCCGTTCGACGCCGGAATGGTCGTCTCCAACATCAATGTCGGCATCCTCTACCTCTTTGCGATCAGCTCGCTCGGCGTTTACGGCATCATCATGGCCGGCTGGTCGTCGAACTCGAAATACGCCTTCCTCGGCGGCTTGCGCTCGGCGGCGCAGATGGTGTCCTACGAGGTGTCGATCGGCTTCGTCATCGTCAGCGTGCTGCTCTGCGTCGGCTCGCTCAACCTCTCGGACATCGTCGAGGCGCAGCGCCGGGTGTGGTTCTGCGTGCCGCTGCTGCCGATGTTCGTCGTCTTCTTCATCTCGGCGCTGGCCGAGACCAACCGCTCGCCCTTCGACCTGCCGGAAGGCGAATCGGAGCTGGTGGCCGGCTTCTTCGTCGAGTATTCGGCGATGACGTTTGCGCTCTTCTACCTCGGCGAATACGCCAACATGATCCTGATGAGCGCGATGACCAGCATCCTGTTCCTGGGCGGCTGGCTGGCGCCCTTCGGCGTCGCGCCCTTCACCTGGGTCCCGGGGCCGGCGTGGTTCGCGCTCAAGATCGCCTTCGTGCTCTTCTGCTTCCTCTGGGTGAGGGCGACCGTCCCGCGCTTCCGCTATGACCAGCTGATGCGGCTGGGGTGGAAGGTGTTCCTGCCGCTGTCGCTCGCCTGGCTGGTGCTGACGGCGGGCGTGCTCGTCGGCATGGGCTGGCTGCCGAATTAGCGCCATGACGGGAGCGCAACTTGCCATCCGCGCGCGGCGCATTATGGTAGCGCCGCAAAAGGGTTAGGGTCGGACCGATATGGCGTTCCTCGATCGTGGCGCGCGCACGCTGCTGCTCTCCGAGCTGGCCTCGGGGCTGTGGCTGACCTTGCGCTACATGTTCAAGCCGCCGGTGACGGTGAACTACCCCTATGAGAAGGGGCCGTTGAGCCCGCGCTTCCGCGGCGAGCATGTGCTGCGCCGCTATGCCAACGGCGAGGAGCGCTGCATCGCCTGCAAGCTGTGCGAGGCGATCTGCCCGGCGCTCGCCATCACCATCGAGGCCGAGCCCCGCGAGGACGGCAGCCGCCGCACCACGCGCTACGACATCGACATGACCAAATGCATCTATTGCGGCTTTTGCCAGGAATCCTGCCCGGTGGACGCCATCGTCCAAGGCCCCAATTTCGAATTCGCCACCGAGACCCGCGAGGAGCTCTTCTACAACAAGGAGAAGCTGCTCGCGAACGGCGACCGCTGGGAAGCGGAGATCGCCAAGAACATCGCGCTCGACGCGCCCTACAGATGAACGCCGCCGTGGTCGTGCAGGCGATCTGCTTCTACGTCTTTTCCGCCGTGCTGGTCGCGTCGGGCGTCATGGTGATCGCTTCGCGCAACCCCGTCCATTCGGTGCTGTTCCTCATCCTCGCCTTCTTCAATGCCGCCGCACTGTTCCTGCTCCTGGGCGCAGAGTTCCTGGCGCTGATCCTGGTCATCGTCTATGTCGGCGCCGTCGCCGTGCTGTTCCTCTTCGTGGTGATGATGCTCGACATCAATTTCGTCGAGCTGAGGCAAGGGGTCCTGCAATACCTGCCGATCGGCGCGCTGGTCGGCATCATGCTGCTGGTCGAGCTGGTGCTCGTCTTCGGCGCCTGGGCGGTGGCGCCCAATGTCGCCGCCAGCTTCGCCGCGCCGATGCCGCAGGCGGCGGGCATGAGCAACACGCAGGCGCTGGGCGCGCTCATCTACACGCGCTACGTCTATGCCTTCCAGGCAGCCGGCATGGTGCTCCTCGTCGCCATGATCGGCGCCATCGTGCTGACGCTGCGCGCGCGCGAGGGCGTGCGGCGCCAGAACATCGCCCGCCAGGTCGGGCGCCGGCGCGAGGACACGCTCGAGATCGTCAAAGTGCGCCCGCGCCAAGGTATATGACGAACATGCTCGCGATCGGCCTCGCCCATTACCTGACGGTTGCCGCGATCCTGTTCACGCTGGGGATCTTCGGTATTTTCCTCAACCGCAAGAACGTCATCATCATCCTGATGTCGGTCGAGCTGATGCTGCTCGCCGTCAACATCAACTTCGTCGCCTTCTCGGCCTTTCTCGGCGATCTGGTCGGCCAGGTCTTCGCCATGTTCGTGCTGACCGTGGCCGCGGCGGAGGCGGCGATCGGCCTCGCCATCCTCGTCGTCTATTTCCGCAACCGCGGCACCATCGCGGTCGAAGACATCCATCTGATGAAGGGCTGATCGGGTGACGATCGCCGCCATCTTCCTGCCGCTGCTCGGCGCCTTCATCGCCGGCTTCTTCGGCCGCTGGATCGGCGACCGCGGTGCGCAGCTCGTCGCCTGCGCCGGCATCAGCCTTGCCGCGGTGTTCGGGGTCATCCTCTTGGTCGCGGTGGCGCTGGGCGGCCAGACGCGCGGCACCGACCTCTTCACCTGGATCGACACCGGCGATTTGCAGGTGCAATGGGCGCTGCGCTTCGACGCGCTGAGCGCCGTCATGGTCGCCGTCGTCACGGTGGTGTCGGCCATGGTCCACATCTATTCGGTCGGCTACATGGCGCACGATCAATCGATCCCGCGCTTCATGTCCTACCTCAGCCTCTTCACCTTCTTCATGCTGATGCTGGTGACGGCCGACAATTTCGTGCAGCTCTTCTTCGGCTGGGAAGGGGTGGGCTTGTGCTCCTATCTGCTGATCGGCTTCTGGTATGACCGGCCCAGCGCCAATGCCGCGGCGATCAAGGCCTTCATCGTCAACCGCATCGGCGATTTCGGCTTCGCCCTCGGCATCTTCGCCGTCTACTCGCTGTTCGGCTCGCTGCACTTCGCCACGGTGTTCGACGCGGCGCCCAATTTCGCGCATGCGCCGTTCAATTTCCTGGGTGTGCAGGTGGACGCGCTCACCGTCACCTGCATCCTGCTGTTCGTCGGCGCCATGGGCAAATCGGCGCAGATCGGCCTGCACACCTGGCTGCCCGACGCCATGGAGGGCCCGACGCCGGTCTCGGCCCTGATCCACGCCGCGACCATGGTCACGGCGGGCGTCTTCATGGTGGCGCGGCTGTCGCCGCTGTTCGAATACGCGCCGACCGCGCTCGCATTGGTCTGCGTCATCGGCGCCACCACCGCGTTTTTCGCCGGCACCGTCGGCATGGTGCAGAACGACATCAAGCGCGTGATCGCCTATTCGACCTGCAGCCAGCTCGGCTACATGTTCTTCGCCGCCGGCGTCTCCGCCTATTCGGCCTCGATCTTCCACCTGATGACGCATGCGTTCTTCAAGGCGCTGCTGTTCCTCGGCGCCGGCTCGGTCATCCACGCGCTGGCCGGCGAGCAGGACATGCGCAAGATGGGCGGGCTGTGGCGTGTCATCCCCGTCACCTACGTGCTGATGTGGATCGGCAACCTCGCGCTCGCGGGAATCTGGCCGTTTGCCGGCTACTACTCCAAGGACGTGATCCTCGAAGCGGCCTGGGCGTCCGGCACCGGCGCCGGCCTCTACGCCTTCTGGCTCGGTATCGTCACCGCCTTCCTCACCGCCTTCTATTCCTGGCGCGTGATCTTCCTGACCTTCCACGGCACGCCGCGCGCCGACCCTCAGGTGATGGCGCATGCGCATGAATCGCCGCCGGTGATGCTGTGGCCGCTCTATGTCCTGGCCGCGGGTGCGCTGGTGGCGGGCAAGCTCGGCTACGACTTCTTCGTCGGCGAGGGGCGCGAGACCTTCTGGGGCGATTCGATCCTGGTCCTGGCCAACCATGCCAGCCTGGAGGCCGCGCATCACGTGCCGCTCTGGGTCGGCACGCTGCCCTTGCTCATGGCCGTCCTCGGCATCGCGGCAGCCTGGGTCGCTTATATTCGGCGGCCGGAGCTGCCGGCCGTGGCGGCGGAGCGCTTCCACGCCCTTTACCTGTTCCTTTTGAACAAGTGGTATTTCGACGAGCTCTATGACGCGCTCTTCGTGCGGCCGCTCACGGCGCTCGGGCGGGGCTTGTGGAAGCAGGGCGACGGCGCCGTGATCGACGGGTTTGGCCCCGACGGGCTCGCGGCCACCACGGTCCGGCTCGCGGTGCGCGCCGGCCGGCTGCAGACGGGCTATGTCTATCACTACGCCTTCGTCATGCTGATCGGCGTGGTGGCGTTCGTGTCCTGGTACCTCCTGCGGCAGATCTGGTGAGCGGCGCCATGGACAATTGGCCACTCCTGACGCTCGTCACCTTCCTCCCATTGGCGGGCGTGTTCTTCATCCTCGTGCTGCGCGGCGAGGCCGAAGCGGTCGCGCGCAACGCGCGCTGGATCGCGCTGTGGACCTCGCTCGTCGATTTCGCGCTGTCGCTGGCGCTGTGGGCCTATTTCGATCCGACGCGCGCCGAGTTCCAGTTCGTCGAACATGCCGAATGGCTGCCCGGCTTCAACATCGCCTACCACATGGGCATCGACGGCATCTCGCTCTTCTTCGTTCTGCTGTCGACCTTCCTGACGCCGATCTGCATCGTCTCGAGCTGGATTTCGGTGACACAGCGGGTCAAGGAATACATGATCGCCTTCCTCGCGCTCGAGACGCTGATGGTGGGCATGTTCTGCGCCCTCGATTTCGTCGTCTTCTACATGTTCTTCGAGGGCGTGCTGATCCCGATGTTCCTGATCATCGGCGTGTGGGGCGGGCCGCGGCGCGTCTATGCCGCGTTCAAGTTCTTCCTCTACACGCTGCTGGGGTCGGTGCTGATGCTGCTCGCCATCCTGGCGATCTACTATCAGATCGGCTCGACCGACATTCCGGCGGCGATGAGCTTCGATTTCCCGCGCCGGATGCAGACTTGGCTCTGGCTCGCCTTCTTCGCTTCCTTCGCCGTCAAGGTGCCGATGTGGCCGGTGCATACCTGGCTGCCCGACGCCCATGTCGAGGCGCCCACCGCGGGCTCGGTCATCCTGGCGGGCGTGCTGCTGAAGATGGGCGGCTACGGGTTCATCCGCTTCTCGCTGCCGATGTTCCCGCTTGCCTCGCAAGACCTCGCCATCTGGGTCTTCGTGCTGAGCGTCGTCGCCATCATCTACACCTCGCTGGTGGCGCTGGCGCAGGAGGACATGAAGAAACTCATCGCCTATTCCTCGGTGGCGCATATGGGCTTCGTCACCATGGGCACCTTCACCATGACCTCGGAGGGCCTCCAGGGCGCCATGGTGCAGATGCTGAGCCACGGCATCGTCTCCGCCGCGCTCTTCCTCTGCGTCGGCGTCGTCTATGACCGCCTTCATACGCGCGACATCGCCCGCTATGGCGGGCTCGCCGACAACATGCCGAAATACGCCGCCGTGTTCATGGTGTTCATGCTGGCCTCGGTGGGCCTGCCCGGCACCAGCGGCTTCGTCGGCGAGTTCCTCGCCCTCGTCGGCACTTTCCAGGTCAACACGGCCGTGACCTTCCTCGCCACCACCGGCATGATCCTCGGCGTCGCCTACATGCTCTATCTCTATCGCCGCGTCGTCTTCGGCACCATCACGCGCGAGGACGTGCGCGCCATGCTCGACCTCGACTGGCGCGAAGTCGCCGTCTTTGCGCCGATGATCGCCATCGTGCTGTGGATGGGGGTATATCCCAACTCCTTCCTGCGGCCGATGCAGCCATCCGTGGCGAACCTCATCGAGCGCGTCCATGTCGCCGTCGCCCGCGACGCGGCGGCGACGCTGGCGCAGCGCTAGGACCCGGTGATGCCCCTCGAGCTTCCCAATTTCCTCCCGGCGCTGCCCGAGATTTTTCTCGCGGCGAGCGCCATGCTGCTGCTGCTCATCGGCGTGTTTCAGCGCGAGGAGCACGCGGCACGCGAGGTGTCGTGGCTGGCGGTGATCGTCCTGCTCATCGCCGTCGCGCTGGTCGCCACCTTCGGCTTCGAGCGCCAGGTCAGCCTTTACGGCCTCTTCGTCACCGACGGCTTCGGCGTCTTCATGAAGATCCTGGTGCTGATCGGCGCCGCGCTCTCGATCGTCATGTCGCTGCGCTTCAACGAGCGGGAGCGCATCGCGCGGTTCGAGTATCCTGTGCTGGTGCTGCTGGCGACCACCGGCATGATGGTGATGATCTCCGCCAACGACCTCATCTCGCTCTATCTCGGCCTCGAGCTGCAGAACCTCGCACTCTATGTCCTCGCCAGCTTCCAGCGCGACGCGGTGCGCTCGACGGAGGCGGGACTCAAGTATTTCGTCCTGGGGGCGCTCTCCTCGGGGATGCTGCTCTACGGCGCCTCGATGGTCTACGGCTTCGCCGGCAGCACCAATTTCGACACGCTGGCGCACAGCCTCGGCACCGGCGACGCTTCCCATTCGATCGGCCTCATCGTCGGCGTCGTCTTCGTCGTCGTCGGACTCGCCTTCAAGGTCGCGGCCGTGCCCTTCCACATGTGGACGCCCGACGTCTATGAGGGCGCGCCGACGCCGGCGACGGCCTTCTTCTCGGTCGCGCCGAAGATGGCGGCCATGGCGCTCTTCATCCGCGTCATGATCTATCCCTTCGGCGACCTGCTCGAGCAGTGGCGGCAGATCATCTGGTTCATCGCGGTCGCCTCGATGCTGCTGGGGTCGTTCGCCGCCATCAACCAGACCAACATCAAGCGGCTGATGGCCTACAGCTCGATCGGCCATGTCGGCTATGCCCTGATCGGGCTTGCCGCCGGCAGCGAGGCGGGGGTGCGCGGCATCCTCATCTACATGGCCATATATCTCTTCATGAATGTCGGCACCTTCGCGGTGATCCTGTGCATGCACCGCCAGGGCCAGATGGTGGAGCGGATCGACGACCTCGCGGGCTTGTCGCGCTCCCAGCCGGCCTTGGCGCTGGCGCTCGCCATCTTCATGTTCTCGATGGCCGGCATCCCCCCGCTCGCCGGCTTCTTCGCCAAGTTCTACATCTTCATGGCGGCGATCGATGCGCGGCTCTTCGTGCTCGCCGTGATCGGCGTGGTCACCAGCGTGGTGGGCGCCTATTACTACATCCGCATCGTCAAGCTCATGTATTTCGACGAGCCGGTGGGCGCTCCCTTCGACGGCCCGATCGGCGCCGAGTTGAAGGCGGTCCTGGTCTTGTCCGCCGTCGTCATCCTGTTCTTCTTCATTTTCCCCGGCCCGATCTTCGGCGCCGCCGACGCCGCGACGGCCGCGCTCTTCCCGGGATGACCGCGCCGCCGCGGCTGTCGCCGTTCTACCGGCTGGTGAGCTTCGCCGAGATAGACAGCACCAATGACGAGGCAAAACGCCGGGCGGGCGAGGGGGCCGCGCCGGGTACGCTGGTCTGGGCGCGCGCGCAGAGCGCCGGCCGCGGCCGGCGCGGCCGCAGCTTCATCTCGCCGCCCGGCAATCTCTACCTGTCGATCGTGCTGCGCCCGGACCGGCCGGCGGCGGGCGCGGCGCAACTCGGCTTTGCCGCCGCGCTGGCGCTCGGCGACGCCCTGCTCCCGCTGCTGCCCAGGCCCGAGGGCTTGCGCTACAAATGGCCGAACGACGTGTTGATCGATGGGCGCAAGGTGAGCGGCATCCTGCTCGAATCCCAGGCCGCCGGCGCGGGCCGGCTCGACTGGCTGGTCGTCGGCATCGGCGTCAACCTCGTCTCCTTCCCGGAGCAGGTCGACTATCCCGCCATCTCGCTCGCCGCCGCCGGCGCCCGCAGCGTGACGGTCGAAGCCCTGCTGGAGGCGATCGCCGGGCGTTTCCAATCGTGGTACGAGCGCTGGCGGGAAGAGGGCTTCGCGCCGCTCCGGGCCGCGTGGCTCGCCCGGGTGCAGGGCCTCGGCGAGGCGATCCGCGTGCGGCTCCAGGGCGAAGAGGCGAGCGGGCGCTTCGCCGGGCTCGACGAGGACGGCGCGCTGCTGCTCGAGGACGGGATGACGCAGCGCCGCATCGGCGCCGGCGACGTCTTCCCGGCTTCCGGCTGAGAGGAGGCAAGATGCTGCTTGCCATCAACGCCAACAACACCAACACCGTCTTTTCCGTGTGGGACGGCGACCAGCTCAAGGGCGCGTGGCGCGCCGCCACCGATGCCAGGCGCACCGCCGACGAATATGTCGTGTGGTTCGACCATCTGCTCGCGCTCGAAGGGCTGAGCCGGCGCGACCTCGACGGCGCCATCATGGCCAGCGTCGTGCCCGAAGCCAATTTCAACCTGGTGACGCTGTGCCGGCGCTATTGCAACAGCGAGCCGCTGGTGGTCGGCGAGCCCGGCGTCGTGCTGGGCGTCCGCGCGCTCGTCGACCGGCCGGAGGAAGTGGGCGCCGACCGCCTGGTCAACACGGTGGCCGCGCATGACCGCTACAAGACGCCGCTCATCGTCGTCGATTTCGGCACCGCCACCACCTTCGACGTGGTCGACGGCGACGGCAATTACTGCGGCGGCGTCATCGCGCCGGGGATCAATCTCTCGCTCACCGCGTTGCACCTGGCAGCGGCGAAGCTGCCCAGCGTGCGCATCCGGCGCACCGACCATGTCATCGGCAAGGACACCGTCGCCTGCATGCAGTCCGGGTTGTTCTGGGGCTATGTCGGATTGGTCGAGGGGCTGGTCACGCGCATCAAGCAGGAATTCGGTCAGCCCATGGGCGTGATCGCCACGGGCGGGCTGGCGCCGCTGTTCGACGGCGCGGTCGCCGCCATCGAGCGCACCGACCCCAACCTCACGCTGTGGGGCTTGCGCATCGTCTACGAGCGGAACCGCAAGCCATGAGCGACGCGCGGCTGCCCGCGCCGAACCGGCCCGACGAGCTCGCCTTCCTGGCCTTGGGCGGGGTCGGCGAGATCGGCATGAACCTGTCGCTCTACGGCTATCGCGGCCGCTGGCTCATGATCGATTGCGGCATCTCCTTTGCCGACGACACCTTGCCCGGCGTCGACGTCATCATGCCCGATCCAGGCTTCATCGCCGAGCGCGCGGATGAGCTGGCCGGGCTGGTGGTGACGCATGCGCATGAGGACCACATCGGCGCCATTCCCTATCTCTGGCCGCGGCTGCGCTGCCCGGTCTACGCGACGCCTTTCACCGCCGCCGTGCTGCGGCTGAAGCTGATCGAGGCCGGGCTCGAGCACCAGGTGCCCATCACCGAAGTGCCGATGTCCGGCAAGTTCAGGATCGATCCGTTCGACATCGAGCTGGTCACGCTCACCCATTCGATTCCCGAGCCCAATGCCGTCGTGCTGCGCACGCCCTTGGGCACGGTGCTGCACACGGGCGACTGGAAATTCGACCCCGACCCGCTGGTGGGCGCGACCTCCGATTTGGCGATGCTGCGGCGCCTGGGCGACGAGGGCGTGCTCGCCATGGTCTGCGATTCGACCAATGCGCTCCGGCCGGGCGAGGGCGGTTCGGAAGGCGATGTGCGCAAATCGCTCATCAGCATCGTCGGCAACTGCAAGAACCGCGTCGTCGTCGCCTGCTTCGCGTCGAACGTGGCGCGGCTGGAATCGGCTGCTGCCGCCGCCGTCGCCCATGACCGGCACGCGGCGCTGGTCGGGCGCTCGCTGTGGCGCATCGACCACGCGGCGCGCGAGACCGGCTACCTGAAGAACGTGCCGCCTTTCCTCACCGACGAGGAGGCGGCCTATCTGCCGCGCGACAAGGTGCTGCTGATCTGCACCGGGAGCCAGGGCGAGCCGCGCTCGGCGCTGGCGCGCATCGCCGAGGACGATCACCCGCAGATCGTGCTCGAGGAGGGCGACAGCGTGATCTTCTCCTCGCGCATCATCCCCGGCAACGAACGCAGTATCGGCCGGCTGCAGAACCGGCTGGCCGGTCTCGGCGTCGAGCTCATCACCGAGCAGGACCATCTCGTCCATGTCTCGGGCCACCCGGCGCAGGACGAGCTCACGCGCATGTACCAGATGGTGCGCCCGCGCATCGCCGTGCCGGTGCATGGCGAGACGCGCCATCTCATGGCCCAGGCGCGGCTCGCCGAGCAATGCCAGGTGCCGCAGTCGATCGTCACCCGGAATGGCGAAGTGGTGCGGCTCGCGCCCGGGCCCGCTTCCGTCATCGGCGAGGTGCCGACGGGACGGCTGGTGGTCGACGGCACGCGCCTCCTGCCGTCCGGCGCCGAGGCCTTGCGCTCGCGCCAGCGCATGACCTTCAACGGCGCGGCGCTCGCCACCATCGTCGTCGATGCCGAGGGAAGGCTGCGCTCGCCGCCGCAGGTCACCGTGCAGGGCATGGGCGCGCAGGAGGAGGACGCGTCGCTGACCGTGGAGCTGCGCCAGCGCGTCGAGCAGGCGCTCGGCGAGCTCGGGCCGCGCGAGCGGCGCGACGACGCCGCGCTGCGCGAGGCGGTGCGGCTTGCCGTGCGGCGCTCGCTGCGCGCCTGGCATGGAAAAAAGCCGGTGATCGAAATACATTTGGTCAGGATCTGACGGGAGCAAGCGCATGATCGGCAGGCTCAACCACGTCGCCATCGTCGTGCCCGACGTGAAGAAGGCGGCTTCGGTCTACCGCGACACGCTGGGCGCCAAGGTGTCCGAGCCGATGACGTTGCCCCCGCACGGTGTGACCGTGGTCTTCGTCGCGCTCGACAACACCAAGATCGAGCTGCTGGAGCCCTACGGCGCGGACTCGCCGGTGCGCAATTTCCTCGAGCGCAACCCGAGCGGCGGCATGCACCATGTCTGCTACGAGGTCGCCGACATCATCGCCGCCCGCGACAAGCTCAAGGCCGGCGGCGCCCGCGTCGTCGGCGACGGCGAGCCCAAGATCGGCGCCCATGACAAGCCGGTGCTATTCCTGCATCCGAAGGATTTCTGCGGCACGCTGGTGGAGCTGGAGCAGGTCTAGTGGCCGCTGGGGCAAGCTCCCGCCGCGGGCCGATGCTCCACGGGCCGGCCGCATGACCTGGATCCAGGGCATCGTCGCTTATGTCATCATTTGGTGGATGGTGCTCTTCGCCGTCTTGCCGTTTGGCGTCCAGCCGGCGCCGAAAGGCGACCCGGGCTATGCCGCGGGCGCCCCGGCCAATCCCCGGCTCGCGCTCAAGGCGGCGGTGACGACGGCGGTCGCCGCCCTCATCTGGCTCGGCCTTTACGCGGCGATCCGCGCCGACCTCGTCAGCTTCCGCGCGCCATGACCGCGGCTTATTGCGCGGCGGCGCCCGGCCACCCCTTCCACGGCCCCTATCATGCGAGCGAATACGGTTTTCCCTCGCGCGACGACCGGGTGCTGTTCGAGCGGCTGGTGCTGGAGATCAACCAGGCGGGCCTCTCCTGGCTCACCATTTTGAGGAAGCGCCAGGCTTTCGCGACGGCCTTCGCCGGTTTCGACATCGACGCGGTTGCGGCGTTCGATGAGCGCGACAAGCAGCGGCTGATGGCCGATGAGGGGATCATCCGCAACCGCCTCAAGGTCGAGGCGGCGATCGACAACGCGCGCCGCCTCCAGGTCTTGCGCCGGAGCCATGGCTCCTTTGCCGACTGGCTCGACGCGCATCACCCGCTGGCCAAGGATGAGTGGGTCAAGCTGTTTCGCAGCACCTTCCGTTTCACCGGCGGCGAGATCGTCGGCGAGTTCCTGATGAGCCTGGGTTATCTGCCGGGAGCGCATGAGAAGACCTGCCCGGTATATAGGCAGATCCTGAAGCTCGACCCGCCCTGGAACAGCGCCGCGCCCTCGCGCGCGCCGGCGGCAAAAACGGCGGCGGCGAAGCGGATGCGCAAAAAATAAGGCAAGATCATTGCTGATCTTGCCAAAGCTTCTTGCTGTTAAGATTGCGGCCTTGTTGTGAGGGCGGTTTCCCCCGACCGGCGCCTAACGGCAATTCCTCCCTAAACCTGGGCCTTGTCGCGATCTTGCGTGCGACCTTGAAAGGCGGAAATGATTGTACGAAACGCCCCCCGTCCCGTCACGCACATTTTTTAGTTGGCGGTGCCTTTTTTGCCGGCAAATGAAGTTGGGCCGGTCACAGCATCATAAATTTAAAGAGGAACAGGGAGGCCAGGACAACCACGGCGGGATTCGGCATGCGTCCGGCGAGCAGCTTCACCGCGGCATAGGCGATGAGGCCGAAGGCGATGCCGTTGGCGATCGAGAAGGTCAGCGGCATGGTGATCGCCGTGACCACCGCCGGCGCATACTCCGTGACGTCGTCCCAGTCGAGCTCGGCCAGGCCACGGGTCATCAGGCAGGCGACGTAGAAGAGCGCCGGCGCCGTCGCATAGGCGGGCACGGTGCCTGCCAGCGGCGCCAGAAACAGGCTCAGCAGGAAGAGGGCGGCCACGACCACGCCGACCAGCCCGGTGCGCCCGCCGGCGCGCACCCCGGCCGCGCTTTCGATATAGCTGGTGACGGTCGAGGTGCCGAGGATCGCGCCGGCGATGGTGGCGATCGAATCGGCGATGAAGGCGCGGCCGAGACGCGGGATGCGCCCGGCGGGATCGACCAGCCCGGCGCGGTAGGCGACGCCGACCAGCGTCCCCGTGTTGTCGAAGAGATCGACGAAGAAGAAGGCGAAGACGATGGTCACGAGGCCGATATCGAGGGCGCCGAGGATATCGAGCTTGAGCAGTGTGGGGGCGAGGTTCGGCGGCAGCGAGAAGACACCGGCAAAGGCCGAGATTCCCGCCAGCACGCCGATTGCCGTCGCGGCCAGCACGGCGATGATGATCGCGCCGGGCACGCGGCGGGCATCGAGCGCGACCATGACGAGGAACCCGGCGACCGCCAGCACCGTCGCCGGCGATTTGAGGTCGCCCAGGGTCACCAGCGTATCCGGCGATGCCACGACGATGCCGGCATTCTTGAGGGCGATGATGGCGAGGAACAGGCCGATCCCGGCGGAGATCGCCATTTTCTGCGATCGCGGGATGGCGTCGGCGATCCATTCGCGGATGCGGCTCAGGCTCAGCACCAGGAACAGCACGCCCGACAGGAACACGGCGCCGAGCGCCACCTGCCACGGATAGTGCATGCCCTTGACGACGCCGTAAGTGAAATAGGCGTTGAGCCCCATGCCCGGCGCCAGCGCCAGCGGGTAGTTGGCATAGAGCGCCATGATCAGCGTGCCCAAGGCCGAGCCCAGGCAGGTGGCGACGAACACCGCGCCTTTGTCCATGCCGGCATCGCCCAGGATCATCGGGTTGACGAACATGATGTAGGCCATGGTGAGGAAGGTGGTGAGCCCGGCCACCATTTCGGTGCGCACGGTCGTGCCGTGCGCCGCCAAGTGGAAATAGCGCTCGAGCATGGTCCCCCTCGGCGCCCCTCGATCGGTCGGGGCGCCGCGCCGATCTTGGCCGGGTCCGCGCGGGTTGGACAGCGTTATGTCATGGCCTGCCTGAGCGGCGACCCGATCTGAGACCCAGCCAGAGCAGGATGGCCCCTAGGGCGATGGGTATGCCGCCGATGAGCAGCCAGGCCAAAGTATCCGGTGCAGAGACCCGCGGGGACCAGGATCAACAAACCCAGGGTGATCAGTGCGATGCTCGCCATCGTCCGGCGGGTCGGACCGGGCGTTTCGGTCATGCGGCACCTCGTATCAAAGCGCGAACGTGCCGGGGTTGGCCCGAGCTCACCGCCGCGGACGCCGCAATCCCCAGAACAGCAGGGCGGCGCCGATGGCTATCGGTACGCCACCCAGGGTCAGCACCAGTTCCATCATGTCGATGAAGCCAAAAAAACCGACATGGAGAATCTCGTTCCAGAGAAATATGACGCCGATGGTGCCGGTGCAGAGACCCGAGGGGATCAGGATCAGCAAACCCAGGGTGATCAGTGCGATGGAGGTCGCCGATCGGCGCGGCGGCCGGGGCGGATTGTCGAGCGGCGCGTCTTCAGTCATCCCGCACCTCGTACCGCAAACCGGGTATCGATCTGTTGCGGCGGAAATGTTTGTCGGTATCGAAGAGGAGGGTCTTGCGCGAATTGCATGAGCGCTCACGACCGCGGACGTCGCAGGCCCAACCACAGCAGAACGGCGCCGATCGCGATCGGCGGGCCGCCGAACTCGAGCAGCAGCGCCACGCTTCCGAGGAATTCGTCGAGGTCCGGGGCGTACGACAAAAGCACGACGCTGAAGACACTCGTGCAGAGACCCGAGGAAACCAGGATCAGCGAGCCCAGGGCGATGAGCGCGATGGCACCGGCCGTCCGGCGTGGCCGTGCGGCGGGACCACCGGGCGGCGCTTCAGTCATGCGGCACGGCGGGCCGCAACCGGGCGTCCAGCCCGTTGCGGTAGAAGAGGTTGTAGGTGTCGAAGGGGATGATCTTGCCGGCGGGCGTCACGAAATGGATGCAGGAGCGCTTGACCGCGGCCAGGCAGAAATTGAAGCGGTCGAGAAACTGCACGATCAGCACGCGGAACACCTGGTCGTAGCCGAGCGCCGCCGGCATCTCGACCTGCGGCAGGCAGCACAGCAGGCTGCCGAGCGTTCCCTCCGTGCGCTCGCCGGCCGCGGACAACGACATCAGATCGAAGAGCCGCCGCTTCAGCTCCGGATATTTCTCGAAGCTCACCGTGTTGGGCGCCGCCGCCAGCAGCTCGTCCTTGGGAATGAGCTGCGTGATCGGCGTGACGCGGCGGCCCTGCCGCAGGCCGTAGCCGATCGAGATCGCGTCCGGGTTGCAGGGCAGCGGGATCAGGTCGTCCGGCCGGAAGATCTCGGATTGCTGGAGGATGGCGCGCCTGATGTCGGTCAGCAGCATGCGGTCCCGGTTCTTGTCGAAGCCGAGATTGCGGCCGGCGTCCTGCACCGGCTGGAAGGTGATGCCGCGCACGCAGGCGTAGCCCAGCGCATGCTCGATGATGCGACCGATCTCGCCGTCGTTGACGCCCTTCTTCACCACGCAGACGAGCGTCGTCGAGATTCCGGCCGCCTCCAGATTGGCCAGGGCATCCTCGCGCACGCGGCGGAGATCGGCGCCGCGGATGTTGTCGAGCGCGGCGCGCTCGAGCGAATCGAATTGCAGATAGACCTCGAAGCCCGGCTTGAGCCGGGCGAGCTCGGCGACGAAGGCCTTGTCGCGGGCGATGCGCACGCCGTTGGTATTGAGCATGAGGTGCCGGATCGGCTTCGACTTCGCCAGCCACAGAATGTCGACGATCTCGGGATGAAGGGTGGGCTCGCCGCCGCTGATCTGTACCAGGTCGGGTTCGCCCTCGCTCGCCACCAGCGCATCGAGCATCCGCTCGACCTCGGCGCGCGACAGCTGCTTGGTGCGTTGCGGCGAGGAATCGGCAAAGCACACCGGGCAGGTCAGGTTGCACGCCTCGTTCACCTCGATCAGGGCGAGGCAGCTGTGCTGTTCATGATCCGGGCACAGGCCGCAATCATAGGGACAGCCGTAATGGGTGCGGCTTTGCAGCGCGAGCGGCCGGTCGCCGGGCTTCAGCCACTCCTTGCAGCTCTTGAAATAGGCGATGTCGCTGGCCACGCGGGTCTTCTGCACGCCGTGGCTGGGACAGCGCTTCAGGTAGAGGACATCATCCTCTTCGAAGACGATCTTCGTCGGCACCAGCGCGAGGCAGACCTCGCAGAGCGACGTGGTCTGGCCGTAGAAGATGTGGTTGCTAGCCCGCCGGGCGAAGCTCATGGGTCTGCCGCAGCATGAGAGCGCTGTAAGCCACGAGCGCGATGCACAGGAGATGGAACAGGTTGAGCGGGCCCGCCACCGCGGGATAGGGCTTGAGGAACTCCCAGACGAAGCGCTGGGCGCCATAGCAGGCGACGAAGAGATAGAAGCCATGGCGCAGGAAGAACGCAGACCGCGCCGCGACCTGCGCCAGGAACACGATCAGGAACGCGAGCATGGCGAAGGATTCATAGAGCTGCACCGGATGCCGCGGGATGCCATCGCCGAAGTCGACGCCCCAAGGCAGCCCTGTCGGAATGCCGTAGGTGTAGTCCGGAACCCCGGCAAAGAAGCAGCCCCAGCGCCCGACGGCGATCCCCAGCGCGAGCGGCGCGACGAAGATGAGCCCGGTCGAGCCGCGAATGCCGGTCGCCCGCTTGAAGATCTCGATCGCGACGATGCCGCCGAGGATGGCCCCGCCGATGCTGTGACCGAGCAGCGACTGGCCGGCGAGGTCGAGGTTGAGGCTGCCGAACAGCAGCGCGCCGGCCAGGGCGCCGGTTGACAGCGCGATGACGTAGCCGGGATTGCGCCTCAGGCTCAGCGGGCTCGCCTGCGCCAGCCAGCGGCGCCGCCGCACCCACAAGCCGATCCCTGCTGCGGCCAGCCACGCCAAAAGGTCGAAAACCGCATGGACGAGCATGCGTTTGACGTTAGCGGCATTTCCGGCCCGATGCCAGCCCGCTCGGGCGCCAATCCTGGCCCGGTGGGCCGACACCAGCTAGTATTCGCCCTGGCAAGAGCTGTCGGGCGGCGCACCGGTCACCCGCTGAACGGCGCGACATCCTGGCAGCCGCTTGCGGGAGCCGAATGGCAAGCTCGGTGGGCCAAGAATGAACCAGCAGCATCGGCGCTTATTCAAACTTCGCGTGATTCTTGCGCTTGCCGTTCTGGGGCTAGGCGTACTCGGCGCCGGCGGCTATTACGTTGCCTCGTTTTATGACTTCTTCGAGCGGCCGTATCATGCGGCGACATTCGATCGCGAGCAGTGGCTCGCCTTTCAAGACGCTGGCGACAACGAGTGCGCATTGCGCGGCATGGTGCGTGACCTCCAAGGCAGCCGCTTACGGCAAGGGACGCCGCGCACAGAGGTGATTGCCCTGCTCGGTGATCCCTATCTCTACGGATCGCCGATGAATGGTTGCATCGACTATCGGCTGGGCCACGACTGCAGCTTCTCGATGCACAACGAATTTCTTCGCATCTGCTTTGGCAGCGATGCAGAGCTGACCGATAGCTGGGTTATTCAGTGATCTCGCGGCGTTGCCAATGCGAACTGTTGGTCATGCGCTCCGGCGTGCGTGGCCACATGGACATCGCAGCACCGCTTGCCTAAAGTCCGGCCGCCCTCCGGGCTGGCTCACGAGGTTCCATGCGTCTTTCCGCCTATTTCCTGCCGCTGCTGCGCGAGAATCCGAGCGAGGCGCAGATCGTCTCGCACCGGCTCATGCTGCGCGCCGGCATGGTCCGCCAGTCGAGCGCCGGGATCTATTCCTGGCTGCCGCTGGGCTTTCGCGTGCTGCGCAAGGTCGAGCAGATCGTGCGCGAGGAGCAGGATTCGGCGGGCGCGCTCGAGGTGCTGATGCCGACCATCCAGCCGGCCGAGCTGTGGCAGGAGAGCGGGCGCTACGATGATTACGGCAAGGAGATGCTGCGCATCACCGACCGGCACGAGCGCGGCATGCTCTATGGCCCGACCAACGAGGAGCTCATCACCGACATCTTCCGCCAGAGCGTCAAGAGCTATCGCGACCTGCCGAAGAACCTCTACCACATCCAATGGAAGTTCCGCGACGAGGTGCGGCCGCGCTTCGGCGTCATGCGCGGGCGCGAGTTCCTCATGAAGGACAATTATTCCTTCGACCTCGACGCCAAGGGCGCCAAGCATTCCTACAACAAGATGTTCGTGGCCTATCTGCGCACCTTCGCGCGCATGGGATTGAAGGCGATCCCGATGCGCGCCGATACGGGGCCGATCGGCGGCGATCTCAGCCACGAATTCATCATCCTCGCCGAGACGGGCGAATCCCAGGTGTTCTGCGACCGCGCCTGGCTCGACGCCGATATTCTCGCGAACGAAGTCGATTACGCCGGCGATCTCGAGCCGTTCTTCGCCAAATGGACCAGCCTCTATGCCGCGACCGACGAGAAGCACGATCCCAAGGCGATCCCGCCCGACCGCCTCGTCACCGCGCGCGGCATCGAGGTCGGCCATATCTTCTATTTCGGCACCAAATACTCGAAGCCGATGAACGCCGTCGTCGCCGGCCCCGATGGCGAGCAGATCGCGGTCGAGATGGGCTCCTACGGCATCGGCGTGTCGCGCCTCGTCGGCGCCATCATCGAGGCGAGCCATGACGAGGCCGGCATCATCTGGCCGGAGAGCGTCGCGCCCTTCACGGTCGGGCTCGTCAATCTGCGCGCCGGCGACGCCCGCTGCGTCGCCGCTTCCGACGATCTCTATGCCAAGCTGCGCCGCGCCGGCATCGAAGTGCTCTATGACGACCGCGACGATTCACCCGGCGCCAAATTCGCGGCGATGGATTTGATCGGGCTGCCCTATCAGCTCGTGATCGGCCCGCGCGGCCTCGACAAGGGCGTGGTCGAGTTCAAGGAGCGCAAGACCGGCGCGCGCCACGAGCTGTCGCCGGACGCCGCGCTCACGCGGCTTGGAGGTTGAGCATGACGGCGCGATTCACCCCCCTCCCTAACCCACAACCCGTTCGATCGCTCTGCGATCGAACCCTCTTGGGGCCAACCGCAACGCGGTTGGCCGGGTTGTGCCCTCAAGGGGGGAGGGCAGCACACCATGAGCAAGCCACTACCCCCTCCCCCTTGAAGGGGGAGGGTCGGGGAGGGGGTGGCCCACCGATTTGCGAGAGCAAGCGCTGATGGCCTTCGACACCTTCGAGCGCATGGTGGCGTTCCGCTATCTCCGCGCCCGCCGCCAGGAAGGCTTCATCTCCGTCATCGCCATCTTCTCGCTCCTGGGCATCATGCTCGGCGTCGCGACGCTGATCATCGTCATGTCCGTGATGAACGGCTTCCATGCCGAGCTGCTGCGCGAGATCCTCGGATTCAACGGCCATCTCGGCGTCGTCTCGACCCAGGGCGGGCTCAAGAATTTCGACGAGCTCGCGACCGACCTCAAGGGCGTGCCCGGAATCGTCGCGGTCTACCCGCTGGTCGAGGGCCAGGTGCTCGCCAGCGCCAATGGCCGCTCGACCGGCGTCATGGTGCGCGGCATGCGCGAGAGCGACCTCAAGTCGGAGGGGCTGCTGGCGAGCCATGTCGCGCCCGAGGCGCTCAAGCAATTCGCCGACGACAAGGTCCTGGTCGGCAGCAAGCTCGCTTTGAGCCTCGGCCTCCATCCCGGCGATTCCCTCACGCTGCTGTCGCCCAACGGCCAGGCGACGGCCTTCGGCAACGTGCCGCGGGTCAAGGCCTATCAGGTCGCCGGCACCTTCGAGATCGGCATGTACCAGTACGACAGCAGCATCCTCTTCATGCCGCTGCCGGCGGCGCAGCTCTTCTTCCAGAAGCCCGAGGCGGTGACGAGCCTGCAGATCTTCGTCGACGACCCCGACCGCGCCCGCGCCATCGGCTCCGGGATCGCGCAGAAGCTCGCCGGCACGGCGGTCGTCTACGACTGGCAGAGCAGCAACGCTCTCCTCGGCGCGGTCGAGATCGAGCGCAATGTGATGTTCATCATCCTGTCGCTGATCATCCTGGTCGCCGCCTTCAACATCATCTCCAGCATGATCATGCTGGTGAAGGACAAGACGCGCGACATCGCCATACTCCGCACCATGGGCGCGACGCGCGGCATGATCCTGCGCATCTTCATCCTGAGCGGCGCCAGCATCGGCGTGGTCGGCACGCTCGCGGGCTTTGTCCTGGGCATCGTTTTCACCACGTATATCGAGCAGATCCGCCAGTTCCTGCAGCACGTGCTGCACGTCACCCTGTTCAACGAGGCGATCTATTTCTTCACGCAGATCCCGGCGCAGATCGACCCCGGCGAAGTCGCTTCCGTGCTGGTGATGGCCTTCGGGCTCTCCTTCCTGGCGACGCTCTATCCCTCCTGGCGCGCGGCGCGTCTCGATCCGGTCGAGGCGCTGCGCTATGAGTGATCGCCGCGGGGCGGCCGCGGCGCTCGAGCTGCGCGCAATCGTCCGGACCTACCAGCAGGCGGGCGTGATGCTGCCGGTGCTGCGCGGCGTCGCGCTCACGCTCTGGCCGGGCGAGATCGCCGCGCTGGTCGGCCCTTCCGGCGCCGGCAAGTCGACGCTGCTGCACACCGCAGGATTGCTCGAGCGCCCGGATGGTGGCGAGGTGCTGCTGGGCGGGCGCGACTGCGGCGGCATGTCCGACGGGCAGCGCACCGAGATCCGCCGCGCCCAGCTCGGCTTCGTCTACCAGTTCCATCATTTGCTGCCGGAGTTCTCGGCGGTCGAGAACGTCATGTTGCCGCAGATGATCGCCGGCATCGGCAAGGCCAAGGCGCGCGCGCGGGCGCAGGAGCTGCTCGCCATGGTGGGATTGCGCGAGCGCGCCGACCATCGCCCGGCGCGGCTCTCCGGCGGCGAGCAGCAGCGCGTCGCCATGGTCCGCGCCCTCGCCAACAGCCCGCGCGTCCTGCTCGGCGACGAGCCCACCGGCAATCTCGACATCCATACCGCCGCGGACGTGATGGGCGCGCTCATCGACATCGTCCGCCGCACCGGCCTCGCCGCGCTCATCGCCACGCACAACCTCGACCTCGCCCGCCGCATGGACCGCATCCTCTCGCTCGAGGAGGGCGTCATCGTCGAGCGCACCGCCGGTGCCCGCCACGCCGAGGCCGCGCGCTAAGAGCGGCGATGGGCGGGGACAGCCCGCGGCTGTCCGGTTGAGCAACGCCCCGTCTAGTCGTCGTGCCCGGCCTTGTGCCGGGCACCCACGTCTTTTTTCCGCGGGGTGGAAGGCGTGGATGGCCGTGACAAGCATGACAAGCACGGCCATGACGAAGGAGGCGGCGGTCCGTACCGGGGCCGCCTCGCGCTTGACGGCAGGGCCGCCCCGGCCCATATACGCTTGTTGTACGCAATTAGCGTTCACTCTGGGCAGGGAGCGAGGAGCGATGGCGAGCGAGGCACAAAGGGCGGCGAATCGGCGCAATGCGGGCAGGAGCACGGGGCCGCGGACGGCGGCCGGAAAGGCGGCGGTGAGCCGGAACGCGCTCCGTCACGGCCTCACCGCGGAGCAGGTCGTGCTGTTCGACGAGGAGGCGGAGGATCTGGTGCGGTTCCATGACGAGCTGCGCCGGGCGCTCGACCCTGCCGACGAGGTCGAGGAGGAGCTGGTCGAGCGCATCGTGCTTTGCGCTTGGCGCCTGCGCCGGGTCGTTCGCATCGAGGCCGGCCTGTTCAATAGCGCGGCCGACCAGATCCGCCGCTGGGGGAACGAGTTCGGCCTCGGCCCCACCTTCGGCAAGGCGGCATACGACCTCGGCACGGCGTCGCGCTACGAGGCGGCACTCGACCGCTCGCTGCGTCGCGCCTATTCGACACTTGAGCGCCGCCAGGCCCGCCGCCGCGGCGAGCCGGTCCTGGCGCCGATCGCCGTCGATGTCGACGGGCTCGATGCCGAACATGAAAACTACGAAACAAAGCCAATTCCGGCGCCCGAGTCGCCCGCGCCCCCGGCCGGCGGGCTCGGCGACAGCCCGGTCGCCGGCCTCGCGGCGGCGCCGTGATGCCGCGGCAAGCTGCGGCCGATTTGCGCGCCGCCCCCTTTGCGGTGCTGCCGGTCGCCGCGCCGGGGTATGATCGGACGCAACGCATGATCCGAGCGCTCCGACCCCTCTCTTCGTCATGGCCGGGCTTGTCCCGGCCATCCACGCCTTGGCTTGCCCGGTGCGGGCTCTCGCGGTTGCACCCTTCGACAAGGGCTCAGGGGCAACCGCTGCCGCCCGCCCGCGATCGCGCTGCGCGCGACGCGAGTCGCTAGATGCCCCACGCCGATTTCGTCCATCTGCGCGCGCACTCCGCCTATTCGCTCTCGGCGGGAGCGATCAAGGTCAAGGAGCTGGTCGGGCTGTGCAAGAAGCACGGCATGCCGGCGCTGGCGCTCACCGACGCCGGCAATTTGTTCGGCGCCCTCGAATTCGCGCAGGCCGCCAGCGAGGCGGGCATACAGCCGATCATCGGTTGCGAGCTGGGCCTGCGGCGTGAGAGCGACGGGCGCGCCATCCGCATCGGGCCGGCGCCGCCGCCCGATTCGGTCGTGCTGCTCGCCCAGAACGAGCGCGGCTATCGCAACCTGCTGAAGCTCGTCAGCAAGTCATTCCTCGAGACCGCGGGCGGCGAGCCGCCGCAGCTCGACATCGCCGCGTTCGAGGGATCGAGCGACGGGCTGCTGCTGCTCACCGGCGGGCCGGCGGGACCGCTCGGGCGGCTGTTGCTCGAAGGGCAGGGGCCCGCGGCCGAGGCGCTGCTGGCGCGGCTCGCCCTGCTGTTTCCCGGCCGGCTCTATGTCGAGCTGATGCGTCACGGCCTGCCGGCGGAGGACCGCATCGAGGCGGCGCTGATCGATCTCGCCTATGCCCACGACCTGCCGCTGGTCGCCACCAACGGCGTGTTCTTCGCCACGGCGGAATTCTACGAGGCGCATGACGTGCTGCTGTGCATCGCCGAGGGCACGGTGGTGGGCGAGCCCAATCGGCGGCGGCTGACGC
>Ga0209488_10000077_pt1 | contig 69908 bp, 62 predicted proteins | sample Rivendell_Oct201_8_FD_188349 | JGI IMG/M metagenome (GOLD analysis project Ga0209488, IMG submission 188349) | Vadose zone soil microbial communities from the Eel River Critical Zone Observatory, Northern California, USA -... | ecosystem: Environmental > Terrestrial > Soil > Vadose zone >...
CGCTGGGCGAGGCTGCGAACCTCGGTCGCCACCACGGCGAATCCGCGACCGGCATCTCCTGCACGTGCGGCTTCCACGGCGGCGTTGAGTGCCAACAGGTTGGTCTGGCGCGCGATCTCGTCAATGACGATGATGATGTCCGCGATCTTGTGCGATGAGCCTTCGATCCGCGACATGGCTTCGACAGCGCGCGCCACGATCTCGCCGCCACGCTGCGCCGTGTCGCAGGTGACCGCTGAGGACTGGTTGGCCTGCTGAGCGTTATCGGCATTCTTTCTGACCGTCGCTGCAAACTCCTCCATCGATGCCGAGGTCTCTTCCAGGCTCGCGGCCTGCTCCTCGGTTCGCTGCGACAGCTCGGTCGTTGCGGTTGCGATTTCGCTCGATGCGGTGCCGACCTCGCGTGTGGCCTCGTCGATGGCGGCGATGGTCTCCCGCAACTGCTGAATGGCGATGTTGAAGTCGTTTTCGATCTGCTTGTAGGCGCCCGTAAAGCCGCCTGCCAGCCGATGTGTCAGATCGCCGCGCGCGAGCCTGCTGAGCCCCTCGGCCAGAGTACGCAGCGCCTGTGCCTGCTCCTCCGCCGCCTTGGCCTGGATTTCCGCCGCCTTGGCCTGTTCTTCCGCGATCCGGGCCTGCGCCTGGGCCGCAACCTCGGCTTCGGTCTGCCGCCGGCGCATGATCTCGTCGGCCTCGAGCTGTGCCCGCTCGGCGGCTTTGATCTTGAAGGACTCAACCGCGCCCGCAATCTCGCCTATCTCGTCCTTGCGGCCCAAACCGGCCAGCGCGATCGAGAAATTTCCCTGCGCGAGCTCCCGCATGCCAGCGGTCAAGGCCCGAATGGGTTTTGCAATTGTGAACCTGGCATAGATCGCCGCCACGGTGGCCAACACGACCCCGAGCAAAAGCAATCCGCCGCTGATCATCAGCTCGCGTTCCGAGCTGGTCAGAAACTCGGCCGTACGCGCTTCGCTAGCGGCATTGGCGCCGTCCATGACATCGAGGATGTTGGCAAGGAGCGGCGTCGAGGTGTCGACCCATTGCGGCAGCGGCATCGGATAGTTGGCGCCTTCGGCCGAGGTCTTGCGCATCTGGTCCGCGACCGTTCGGAATTTGCCGAAATAGCCCTCCCGGATCGACGACAGCCCTCTGGTCAGCGCGGCATGCTCGGAATCGGTAATATTGCCTTGCAGGATCGACCAGAGCGCATCGACCTGTGCTCTGACCGTCCGGATCACGGCCAGTTGTTCGGCTGACAGCGCGGCTTTGGACGACATCGCCGCCGAGATTGCGGCGCGCTCGCGCCCAGCCAGGTCGCGCATGTTCCAGGCGAGCACCCTGATGTTGGCAAGCCGCCCGAGCTCGGTGTCAAGCTGACTGGTATTGCGCAGAACGCTGTTCCAAAGGTCCTGTGCCGTCGTCACGAAGGCGGACAGCATCGGATAGGTGTTCTTGATTACGTCGGGGTCGCGCTGCGCTTTGTTCAGCTTGATCGCCTCGTCCGACTTTTTGCGGTAGAGGTCCGCCTTTTCGAGCGCAGTTTTGAATTCCGCAATCCCCGCCGCTTTCTTCGGAAAGTCGTATTTGAACAGGTCGGCGAAGGCCGGCTCGATCTTGCTGCGTGCTGCGTTGCGATAGCGCGCGATCTCCGTCAGTGTGGCCGCCGTCGCGGGGCCATCGGCCTGCAGCGCGTTGTTGACGAATTGCCGCTCGATCAGGATCTCATAGACGCCTGCGATGAGGCCGTTGGCGGCCGCGTTCTGGCTGGCGACGATCTCGGCGCGCTGCCGCTGATCGAGCGCCGTCTTGGTCTGCACGCCAAGGGCCCAGAACGCGATCGGCAACGTCAATGCCGAGGCGACGGCAATGCGAGTAGAAAGCTTGATCGAATCGAGGCTAAGCATCGCGATATCCCGCGCGCGCAACAGACGAGGGCGCCAATGCGCAGTACGAACCCGTGAATTGGTATGATTGAGCCGTGTTACTTTCTTATTAACTGTGGGGGATGCAACTATAACTACCATAGTGACTATATTGTTTCCTTCAGCGTGTATTCACGAAGGGAGCAAATAAGACCGCCCCGCGAAACCTCCTCGGTACGAGAGGCCCAGCTTCCGTCCCCTCGGCCTCTGGTGGTAGAAATGGGCTTGCTCTTTACCTTTGCTGCGCAGCCAAGAAGAACAAGGAGAATCAGCGATGAAACGTTTGCTGTTGATTCCGCTTTCGCTCCTTTGGGCGCAAGCCGCCGTCGCCGCGTCGCCCGTTGTCGATGCCCAATATGTTGCCGAGGCCGTGGCACGAAGTGCCATTATCTGGGACGTGCGGTCCGCCGAGGCCTACGCCAAAGGACACATTGCGGGCGCGATCAGCGTTGGCGATGCGGCCAAGGTTCTGCGCGACGACAACACCGAGGATTTCATCGCGACCGACCGCATCGAGAAGATGCTCGGGGCCGCCGGCCTCGACCCGAAACGCGAAATCATCGTCTATGGCAGCCGGGGCAGCTGGAACCCTTATTTCGGGCTTTACACTGTGCAGTATTTCGGCGGCAGCAATGTCCGCGTCTATCATGAAGGGATCGAGGACTGGACTGCCGCGGGGCGGGCGGTCAGCAGCGAGGCTTCGCGGCTTGCGCCCATTGCGCTCAAGCTCGAGGTCAATCCGACCGTAGCGGTCACCACCAAAGAAATGGTGGAACGGCTGAACAACCCCAATGTGCAGATCGTGGACGCGCGCACGCCGAAGGAGTTCGTTGGCGAGGATATCCGCGCCATTCGCGGCGGTCACATTCCGGGCGCGATCAACATCCCCTACGAGCAGAACTGGGTCGATCCGGAAACGGCCGGCAAGCTTGCGCGCAAACAGGTCTCCAGCAATGCCGGCATGTCGCTCAAGTCGGTCGATGACCTGAAGCGATTGTATTCAAAGCTCGACCCTGGCAAGGAGACCATCGTCTATTGCCAGAGCGGCGTGCGGGCATCGGAAACCGCCGGCGTGCTTCAGCACCTCGGCTTCAGCAACGTCAAGGTCTACGATTCGTCGTGGCTGGGTTACGGCAACACACTTGATGCGCCTGCCGCGAACGTGACGTTCTTCAATGTGGGTCTGCTCAATTCGCGCCTCACGGCGCTGCAGAATCGGCTCGACCAGCTTGAAAAGGAGCTCGCGGAAGCGAAAGCGAAAAAATAACTTCGCTTACGGCCGCCTGGCCGATCGGCTGAGCGAGCCGACGATGCGATCGATGAAGCTCTGCGCGACGCCCTGATAGCTCAAAAGCTCGAACGCGCGCGCAAGCTCGCCCGGGGTCATGTGCGAGGTGACGCGCGGGTCCTCGCCCAGGATCATGCTCAGGTGGCGCCTCTCGGCGAGCGCCCTGCGCCCCGCCTCGTGGATGATGCGTGTGGCCTGATCGCGTCCGATCTTGGCGGCAAGCGCGGTCGTCACCGCTTCGGCCATGATCAGTCCCTGCGTGTGGTCGAGGTTCTCGCGCATGCGCTGGGCGTCGATCTCGAGGCACTGCGCAATATCGGCAACGGCACCGAGCGCTCCGGCCGTCACCAGGAGCAGAGCTGGAAATGCCTGCCATTGCGCCTGGGATCCGCCGACGGCGCCTTCGTGCTCCTGCATCTGCCCGGCCACGATAGCAGAGAGGAGGCCGGGTGCCAGCGTTGCCGCGCTGATGGCAGCGGTCGCGAGCCGGCGCCGGCCGATGGCCGCCCCTGAGCCTGGGGGCTCGACGGCCTCGGCGATCTCGGTCTGCCCGAGGAGCGCGATGTCACGGGCGATCTTGCCGCAGGTGGCCGCGAGGATCGCGAGCGCTCCGGCCACCTCCGCCACGCGATCGCTGTGGCCATGGCAAGGCGCTTCCGGCAGCGGCAGGTCGAGCAGCGCCGCAAGGCGCTCCGAGACCTTGAGGCCGTTCTCGCCGAGCGCCGCCAGCGTGCCGGCAATGCCGCCGAACTGCAGCGCCAGCGCCTCCTTGCGTAGCCGCCGCAGCCGCTCGCGCGAGCGCGCGAGCGCGGCCGCGTAGCCTGCGACCTTGAGGCCGAACGGGATCGGCAGCGCCTGCTGCAGGCCGACGCGGCCGACCGCAGCGGTACGGCGATGGCGTCCGGCGATCTGGGTGAAGCCATCGACGGCGCGGTTGAGGTCGCTCGTGATCAGGTCGATGGCGTCGCGCAGCTCAAGCGCGAGCGCGGTGTCGAGCGCGTCCTGCTCGCTGGCGCCAAAGCCGACCACGCGGGCCGCTTCGGCGTCGGTCCGCGCGACTTCGGCGGTGAGCGCACTGATCAGCGCGGGCACAATGCCGCCCGCTGCATCGGCGGCAAGCACGGCCGCATCGTAGCGCTCTGCGCGTGCCGCCTCGGCGATCTTGTCGGTAGCAAGCGCGGGAACAACGCCGACCGCGGCCTGCGCGCGTGCCAGCGCGACCGCGAAATCGAGCAGCCGCTGAACCCGGGCGCGCTCGGCGACAAGTGCGCGCATGCCCGCGGTCGAGGCCAATGAGGGCGAAAGCGACGAAGCCAAAAGGGCGCTGGACATATTGGGTCCCAGCTTTACCGACAGTGGGGCGTGCCGCCAACCCCCCGAGCGGCTCGCCAAACGATTGCGCTCGCCAATATTGCGTTCGCCAATACTGCGTTCCTCTGGGCGGGGCCGCAGGCCGAGAAAGGGGCTTTTCTCATGTCCATTCAGCGCCTAATACCTGCAGCGCAACAATGGAGACCGGCGCCGATGGCGATGACCATGAACGGAGAGGTTCAGCTCTCTGCAACCCGCGATAAGGTATGGGCGATGCTCAACGATCCCGAGGTGCTCAAGGTCTGCATCCCGGGATGCGAGATGCTCGACAAGAGCTCGGATACGGAATTCCAGGCCATCGCCAGCGTCAAAGTCGGTCCGGTGAAAGCGCGTTGGAAGGGCAAGGTGAAGCTCACCGATCTCGACCCGCCCAACGGCTACCTTATCGTGGGCGAGGGCGAGGGCGGCGTCGCCGGCTTTGCCAAGGGCAATGCCAGAGTGTCACTCAGCGACAAGGATGGCGGCACGCTGCTCTCCTATGACGTCCAGGCGCAGATCGGCGGCAAGCTCGCTCAGCTCGGCCAGCGTCTGATCAACAGCGCCGCCAAGAAGACCGCCGACGACTTCTTCGTGAAATTCGCCGCAGCGGTTGCACCCAAGTAGGTCTGCTCCAGCTGCGAGCAAGGCGTGACGCACGCAGTCTTGACCGCCGATACCTGCCGGGTCCAGAAACTCGCCTTGTTATAAGGTGAGAAACCGGGCAAAATTGGCCGGATTTCCACTCAATCTGCAGCCGGCCTCAGCCGGCGGCGCCAAAAACAGGGCGTTTAGCCCGTTCCAGGAGGTTATCATGTCCGCCGTCGCAATGACGGTGAACGGCAAGGCCGTCACCGGTGACGTCGATCCGCGCACGCTGCTGGTGCAATTCCTGCGCGAGAACCTGCGGCTCACCGGCACGCATGTCGGTTGCGATACCTCGCAGTGCGGTGCTTGCGTGGTGCATGTGGATGGCAAGGCGGTGAAGGCGTGCACGGTGTTTGCTTGGCAGATCGAGGGCGCCAACGTCACCACCATCGAGGGACTCGCCGAGCCGAGCGGACGCTTGCATCCAATGCAGGAGGCGTTTCGCGAAAACCACGGACTGCAGTGCGGCTATTGCACGCCGGGCATGATCATGTCGGCGGTCGATATCGTGAATCGCAAGGGCAACGACCTCGACGAGCACACCATTCGCCATGAGCTCGAAGGCAACATCTGCCGTTGTACCGGCTACCACAACATCGTGAAGGCGATCGCGGCAGGCGCCAAGGCCATGGCGGGAGGTCAGTAAAAGCAAAATCAGAGAGGGCGACAGCCCCACGGCGAGCATTGTCAGGGGAGGCTAGTGATGAGTGCGACCGGTATAGGTGCGTCGGTCCGCCGCAAGGAAGACCAGCGTTTCATCACAGGGCACGGCCACTACACCGATGACGTCAACCGCCCCGGACAGGCTCATGCGGTGTTCCTGCGCTCGCCGCACGCGCATGCGACCATCAAGAGCATCGATGCCAAAGCCGCGCGGGCGCGCGCGGGTGTGCTCGCCGTGCTCACCGGCGCAGAGCTTGCCGCCGACAAGATCGGCAATTTGATCTGTGGCTGGATGATCCACTCCAAAGATGGCACGCCGATGAAGATGGCGCCGCACCCAGCGCTTGCCACCGGCAAGGCCTGCTATGTCGGCGATCCGGTCGCGGTGGTGATCGCGGAGACGTTGGCGCAGGCCAAGGATGCTGCCGAAGCCATCGCAGTCGACTATGCGCCGTTGCCCGCCGTGGTCGATTGCGCCAAGGCGCAAGCCAAGGGCGCGCCGCTGATCCACGAGATGGCGCCGGGCAACGCCATCTATCAATGGCATCTCGGCGACGCCAAAGCGGTCGAGGCTGCGGTGCGCGCCGCCAAGCACGTCACCAGCCTCGACATCGTCAACAACCGGCTGGTGCCCAACGCGATCGAGCCGCGGGCCGCGATCGGCGAATATGACGAGGGCGCCGAGAGCTTCACGCTCTGGAACACGACGCAGAACCCGCATGTCGCGCGCCTGGTGATCTCGGCCTTCGTCGGCATGGCGCCCGAGCACAAGCTGCGCGTGATCGCGCCCGATGTCGGCGGCGGCTTCGGCTCCAAGATTTTCATCTATCCGGAAGAGGTCGTGGCGCTGTGGGCGTCGAAGCGCGTCGGCCGGCCGGTGAAATGGGTGTGCGACCGCAGCGAGGCGTTCCTGGCCGACGCGCACGGACGCGACCACGTCACCCATGCCGAGATGGCATTCGACGAGGCCGGCAAGATTACCGCCATCAAGGTCAAGACCATCGCCAATCTTGGCGCCTACATGTCGACGTTCTCCTCGTCGATCCCGACCTATCTCTACGCCACGCTGCTGTCGGGCCAGTACGACATCCCGGCGATCTATTGCGAGGTCGATGCGGTCTACACCAACACTGTGCCGGTCGACGCTTATCGCGGCGCCGGTCGGCCGGAGGCCACCTTCGTGGTCGAGCGGCTGGTCGAGGTTGGCGCACGCGAGCTGGCGCTCGACCCGGTCGAGCTGCGGCGCAAGAACTTCATCAAGAGCTTCCCGCACCAGACGCCCGTGATCATGAGCTACGACGTCGGCGACTATCCGGGCACGCTCAGGAAGGCGGTGGAGCTGGCCGACATCAAGAGTTTCGGCAAGCGCAAGCGCGAGGCGGCGCGGCAGGGCAAGCTGCGCGGCATCGGCTTCTCAACCTACATCGAAGCCTGCGGGCTCGCGCCCTCGCAGGCGGCCGGCTCGCTCGGCGCCGGCGTCGGCTTGTGGGAATCGGCCGAGGTGAGAGTCAATCCGACCGGCTCGGTCGAGCTCCTCACCGGCTGTCACCAGCACGGGCAGGGTCACGAGACCACGTTTGCACAAGTGGTGTCGGATCGGCTCGGCATTCCGATCGAGAACGTCAGCGTCGTGCACGGCGACACCGATAAGGTGCAGTTCGGCATGGGCACCTATGGCTCGCGCTCGGGCGCGGTCGGGCTCTCGGCGGTCGTCAAGGCGCTCGACAAGATCGAGGCCAAGGCCAAGAAGGTTGCCGCCCATATGCTGGAAGCGGCGGAAGGCGACATCGTGTTCAAGGACGGCAAGTTCACCGTCGCCGGCACCGACAAGTCGGCGGCCTGGGGCGATGTCACGCTCAATGCCTATGTGGCGCACAAGTTCACCGGCGCCGAGCTCGAGCCCGGCCTCAAGGAAGGCGCGTTCTACGATCCGACCAACTTCACGTTCCCGGCCGGCTGCCACATCTGCGAGGTCGAGGTTGATCCCGAGACCGGTACGACCGAGATCGTGGCGTGGACCGCGGTCGACGACTTCGGCACAGTGATCAATCCGATGATCGTCGAGGGCCAAGTGCATGGCGGCATCGCGCAGGGCGTCGGCCAGGCGCTGTGCGAGCGCACGGTCTATGACGACAACGGCCAGCTCGTGACCGGCTCGCTGATGGACTACTGCATGCCGCGCGCGCAGGACCTGCCGAGCTTCAAGATCGACACTGCCGCGACCAGGTGCCCGGGCAATCCGCTCGGCATCAAGGGCTGCGGCGAGGCCGGCGCGATCGCAGCACCACCCGCCGTGATCAACGCCATCACCGATGCGATCGGCACGGAGAATTTGACCATGCCGGCCACGGCGCAAACCGTATGGTCGGCCTTGCAGAAAACCGGCAATAGCCGCCAGGCGGCTTGAGGAGAACAACGATGTATGGATTCAAGGTTCATCGCCCGACCACGGTGCGGCAGGCCGCGGGCCTGCTGCAGCGGGAGGAGGAGCCGAAGCTTCTCGCCGGCGGGCACACGCTCGTTCCGACCATGAAGCTGCGCCTTGCCGGGCCGAAGCACATCGTCGACATGTCGCAGATCGAGGACCTCGTCGGTATCGAGGACAGCGCCCGCTCGGTCACCATCGGAGCGATGACGACCCACTATGAGGTGGCGAACTCAGAGGTCGTGAAAGCCGCGATCCCGGCGCTCGCCGATCTCGCCGGCATGATCGGGGATCCCGCCGTGCGCCATCGCGGCACGATCGGTGGCTCGATCGCCAACAACGATCCCAATGCCGACTATCCGGCCGCTTGCCTCGGGCTGGGTGCTACCATCATCACCAACAAGCGGCGCGTCGAGGCGGACGAATTCTTCAAGGGCCTGTTCGAGACCGCGCTCGAGGGCGACGAGATCATCACCAAGGTGCAGTTTCCCAAGGTCAGCAAGGCCGCTTACATCAAGTTTCCCAATCCGGCCTCGCGCTTTGCGCTAGTCGGCGTGTTTGTTGCCAAGCGCAGCTCCGAGATCCGCGTGGCGGTGACTGGCGCGGGTGGAAACGGCGTGTTCCGCGTGCCGTCGTTCGAGGAGGCGCTCAAGAAGCGCTTTGGGCCGAAGTCGCTCGAGGGCATGACGATCGACGCCGATGGGATGAGCAGCGACATCCACGGCAGCGCGGAATATCGGGCGCACCTCGTCGGCGTGCTGGCGCGCCGCGCGGTTGCCAAGGCGGTGGAGCGACCGGAGACCGAGTGACGGAAAGCGATCGGGACGACGGGAAGAGAAGAATTGCCCGTCCTATGATCGGCACTGGGGGACACATGATAACTTCTCATCGCGCATTGCTTACAGCGCTTGCGTTCGTGTCGGCAGTGGCAAGCGCCAATGCGCAGCAGCAGCCGAGCCTCGATCGGCGGGTCGGTGACATCGTGCAGGCCGGCAAGATTCGCGTCGGGCTGCATCTGCCGCAGTTCGTCAAGGATCCGGCGAGCGGCGAAATCCATGGCCATGGCACCGGCAAAGTCATCGTAGCGATCGCGCAAGCGCTTGGGATGCAGCTCGGCGTCAAGCTCGAGCTCGTCGGCCATGCGTCTCCGCCCAAGCTGATCGAATGCCTGCAGGGGCACGCCTGCGACGCCGGGTTCCTCGGCTTCGTCCCGGGCCGCACCGGCGATGTCGGCTTCACGCCGCCTTACATCATGGTGCCGTTCACCCTGATGGTGCCGGCAAGCTCGTCGGTCCGCAGTGTTTCCGACGTCGACAAGACTGGCGTTCGGATCGCGGCCGTGCGCAATCATGCCTCGACGTTGGCGCTACGCCGCGTCGTCAAGCAGGCCGAAATCGTCGACGTCGAAATCCCGGACGAGGCGTTCGAGCTTCTGCGCAGCGGTCGCGCCGATGCCTGGGCGTCGCCGCGCCCGCCGCTGCTTGAATATGCGCCCAGGCTTGCCGGCGCGCGCGTGCTCGACGGCCGCTATGGCGAGAACCTGCAGTCGATGGCGGTGCCGAAAGATCAGGCTGGGCGGCTCGCCTATATCAGCGAGTTCCTGGAAGCGGCGAAGGCATCCGGACTGGTGCAGAAGGCGATCGAGCGTGCCGGTGAGCACGGCATGGAGGTCGCGCCGACGCTCGAGCCGCCGGTCGTGACCGGAACCGTTCCCGGCGCGCCGCGGTAGAGCCTCAACAGAAATGTGCTTTTCCGCAACGGCAAGCTTTTCGGCAGCGGCAGTGATCGGTAGCGTCGGCATTGTCACGCTCCGCTCGGCGGCCGCCAGGCCCGATCATCGCATTCTGGCGCTGGCAGCATTCCCGGCGCTGTTTGCGCTTCAGCAGGGCGTGGAGGGCCTGCTGTGGCTCGATCTCGCTTCGCCTGAGCCAGGCGCGCTGCGTGGCGTTCTGGTGCATGCGTTCCAGGGCTATGCCGAGGTGTTCTGGCCGGTGTTCGCGCCATTGGCGGCGCTCCTGATCGAGCGGCAGCGTTGGCACAGGATGCTCATCTCCGTCTGTCTTGCCATCGGGGTGGCGCTGTCGATCTATCTGCTGGTGGCGATGATCGGCCACCCCTATCAGGCATCGGTCGGCGAAGGGCATATCGTCTATCGCAATGACTTCCAGTATCCGACCGGCATCGAGGCGCCTTACGTGGTGGCGACAACGTTCTCGCTGCTTCTATCCTCTCACAGGCGAGTGCAGGGCCTTGCGCTTGTCATCGTGTTCGGCTTCGCGGTTGCCTATGTCTCGTTCCACCACGCCTACATCTCGGTGTGGTGCTTCTTCGCGGCGGTTGCGAGCGTCTTGGTGTATTTCTACGTGCGCAGCGTGCCGGCTGGCGTCGCGTTGGAAGGGGCTCGCTGATGCGGTCTCTCAGGCCGCGCGCACGGTCGCGAGAAACCGGTCGACCTCGAGCTTGAGCCTGGCGCTTTCGCCCGCAAGCGCCTGGGCCGAGGACAGGACCTGGCCGGACGCGGCGTCGGTTTCGCCTGCACCCCTGTTGACGTTCAGGATGTTGGCGCTGACCTGGGCCGCGCCCTGCGCGGCGTGCTGGATGTTGCGCGAGATGTCCTTGACGACGGCGCTTTGCTCCTCGATCGCTGCAGCAATGGCGGAGCTGATGCCGGAGATGCGGGTGATGGTGCCGCCGATCTCTTTCATGGCCGACACCGACTCTTGGGTCGCAGTTTGCATGCCGGAGATCTGCGCACCAATCTCGTCCGTGGCCTTGGCGGTCTGTGCGGCCAGCGCCTTGACCTCTTGTGCCACGACGGCGAAGCCGCGGCCGGCTTCGCCCGCGCGCGCCGCCTCGATGGTGGCATTGAGGGCAAGCAGATTGGTCTGCTCGGCAACGGCGGTAATGAGCTTGACCACGTCTCCGATGCGGGCGGCGGCCTCGGAGAGCTCCGTGATGCTGGCATCGGCGCGGTTGGCCTGCTTCACGGCGTCCTCGGCAATGCGGCTTGAATCCTCGACCTGCCGGCTGATCTCGTGGATCGATGCCGTCATCTCGTCGGTTGCCAGCGCAACAGATTGAACATTGGTGGAGGCCTGCCCGGACGACGTCGTAACGGAGGTGGCGAGCTGCTGCGTCGTGTTGGCGGTGTGGGTGAGGCTCGATGCGGCGCGCTCGAGCTCGGTCGCCGCCGTGGAGACCGCACGCACGATGCCGCTGACCGTCTCCTCGAATGCCTGAATGGCGGTGGTGACGACGCGTTGCCGCTCCTCCTTTTCGGCTTGCAGCCCAGCCTGGTCGGCGCGCAGCTGGCCGGTCTCGATCATGCTGGTGCGGAAATGGGCCAGCGCAGATGCCATCATTCCGAGCTCGTCATCGCGGCCACTATCCGGGATCTCCACCGTGGTGTCGTTGCCGGCGAGCCGCTCGGTGACCTTGGATAGCCGCAGCAGGGGCTGCGTGATGCGGGTGCTGACAATCCACAGGCAGGCGAGCACGATGGCAATCACCAGCACCAGCGCTCCGGCCATGATCAGGAGATTGCGCAGCGAGCGCTCGAGCGCTGACGCGGTCACCTGCTCGCTCGCCTGGCTGGCGGCGTACATCACCTCGAGCAGCTTGCCGAGCTGCGGCGTCGTCGTATCGACCCACTGCAGCGTTGCCATGGTGTATTTGCCGCCGGCATCGCTCGCCTTCTTCATCTCGTCCGCGAGCGCGCGGAAATCCCTGAAATAGTGCTCGCGCGCAGTCGCCATGGCGGTGCGGATCGCCGGATGAGTGTCGGCGTCGAGCGTGAGGTGCGTGAGCTGGCTCCACATCGCATCGACCTGCGCGCGTTACGCGGCATTGGCCACGACTTTGTCGGCTGCAATCGGCGTGCCGGCGGAGATCGACTGCGCGATGTTCGATCGCTCGAGGCCAGCGATGTCGCGCATGTTGAACCCGAGCTCCTTGATCGTGGCGAGGCGGGCCAGTGCCGGATCGGTTTTCGCCGTGGAGTAAAGCGCTGAGTACCAGACCTTGAGCGCGGCGTTGACCAGATCGGTGAACACGGGAATGTAGTTCGTGCGCAGCATCTGGTCGCGGCTCTCGCGCGCAAGCTTCAAGGCCGCGTCGGCGCGGTCGCGATGATCGTTCGCCTTCTGCATCACGACCTTGAGATTCCCAAGCAGGCTTTGCTTGTCGGGAAAGTCGCGCTGCTCGATCATAGCGAGCCCGAGCGTGAAGTTCTCCCTGACCGCCTTGCGTCGCCGCTCGATCTCGGCCAGCACCGCGCTGTCTGCTGGCTCGGCAGCCTGCAATCCGTTGTTGGTCGCGAGCCTTTCCATCAGGATCTCGAACAGACCCGCGATCAGCCGGTTTGCCCCGGCATCGAATTCCATCTGGTCAGTCGCGGCGCGATGGGCTGTCCATGCGCCCAGGCTGACATAACCAAGCGTCGTGAGGAGCAGGAGCGCCATCGCGCCCAGGGTGGGGATCAGGACAAGCCGGATTGAATGCGCAGAGCGCATGGTCTTGGATTGGACCAACGTGTTCACCGTGCGAGCTCCTGGTATTGCCCACACCGGTGGGAAACGCGGGTGTCGATTAGCGAGTCGACACCAGAGCCCCTATTGTCGAAATTTATGGTTAATAAACCTAATAGGCTGGACAGCCGATCTGGGCCGGGACAGCGCTTCGCGCATTCTTGTGCCTTCCCAGCAACGCCGCCGATCTTGCCTCCGGGGGAGACAGTGGTTTTTTCAATAGAACCAATGCGACATAGCTCAGCTCAGCGGCTGCGCCGGAGGTGTGAGCCGCTCCACAAAAGGCGCCGGAGCCATGCAGGACAAGCGTGGCCGGGCCCGCTATAGGAGGCGGTTATGACGCAACCGCAGAAGCCCCTGCCTGGCTCGATCGACGCCACGCTCGATCTGCTTGGGTCCGCCGACTATCTCGCCGACCGTTCGCTTGCCACCGTCCTGTTCCTGGCACTGCGCATGGGCCGCCCGTTGTTTCTCGAAGGCGAGGCCGGTGTCGGCAAGACCGAGATCGCCAAGGTCCTGGCCCAGACGCTGGCCCGCCGCCTGATCCGGCTGCAATGCTATGAGGGCCTCGACGTGGCGGCGGCGGTCTATGAATGGAACTACGCCGCTCAGATGATCGCGATCCGCGTGGCGGAAGCGCAGGGCGAAGGCGACCGCGAGCGGCTCGAGCATGACGTGTTCTCCGAGCGCTTCCTGATCAAGCGGCCGCTGCTGCAGGCGCTCGAGCCCGACACTTCGGGCGCGCCGGTGCTGCTGATCGACGAGCTCGACCGCGCCGACGAGGCGTTCGAGGCGTTCCTGCTTGAAGTGCTCGCTGATTTCCAGGTGACGATCCCGGAGCTCGGCACCGTGAAGGCTTCGGCGCCGCCGATCGTCATCATCACGTCCAATCGCACGCGCGAGATCCACGACGCGCTCAAGCGGCGCTGCCTCTATCACTGGGTCGGCTATCCGAGCGCCGCGCGCGAGCTCGCGATCGTGCGTGCCAAGGTGCCTGGAGTGAGCAAGGCCTTGAGCGAGCAGGTCGTGCATTTCGTGCAGGCGCTGCGCCAGCAGGATTTGTTCAAGTCGCCGGGCGTTGCCGAGACGCTCGACTGGGCGGCCGCCCTGGCCGAGCTTGATGTGGTGGCGCTCGACCCGGCGACCGTTTCCGACACGCTTGGTGTGCTGCTCAAATATCAGGACGACATCGCGCGCTTCGAGGGCACCAAGGTGAAGGAGATGCTCGACGAGGTGCGTGCCGAGCTGCGTGCGGCGGAGTGAGCATATGAGTAAATTCAATCAGATTCCGAAGGCGAGTTTATCAAAGCCGCACCCTTCATATCCGATTGTCGCTCGCGCCATGCGCCAACTTGCTCTTTGGTGGCCGAAGGCTGTTGACGTAGATGAAGGCCTGCTTGTTGTGGATCTATCTCAGAGTAGCGTCTGGGAAAATCGAATGGCCATTGACGCTAAGAATTGCGATCTCGCCAAGAAATCTTTCGAGTGGTTACAAGAAGAGGGCTTGATCGAGCTCTCGCGAGATGATGCTGCACGAAATGCAACGCTTACAAAGAAGGGATTAGACTTCATACATTCCGTATCGGCATTTCGTCAGTTTGAAAAAGCGAGTAGCCGTCTCGAGCGCGAAGCCCTTATTCCAACGTTGGATATGGAACTATCGCACCGTCTCGGTCCGGGTTTCTTGTCTTGGCTTCATGCTGTGGCTCCCCGTAATGAGTAGGGGAAACAGCCGTGCGTGAAGAGGATTCGCCAAGCCGCCTCGCCGAGAATATCATCTACTTCGCGCGCGCGCTGCGCGCTGCAGGGATCCCCGTAGGGCCTGGCGCAGTGATGGATGCGCTCACCGCGGTGCGTGTCGCGGGTGTCGGCACGCGCGAGGACTTCTATTGGACGCTGCATGCCGTGTTCGTGAACCGGCACGAGCATTCGTTGCTGTTCGACCAGGCGTTCCGCATCTTCTTCCGCCGCCGCGGCTATCTCGATAAGCTGATGGCCGCGCTGTTGCCGCAGGCGCCACCGCGGCAGGAGGAGCAAGCGAAGGCGGGCGCGCGACGCATTGAAGAAGCCTTGTTCGCGGGCATGCCCGAGCAGGAGCGGGCCAAGCCCGAGGAGGAGGCGGACGCGACGCTGACGGTCTCTGACCGTGAGCTGCTGCAGCGCAAGGACTTCGCGCAGATGACGGCAGCCGAGATCGCGGCTGCGAAGGACGCCATCAAGCGCCTGGTGCTCTCGCTCGATGAGGTGAAAACGCGGCGGCTGGCGCCGAGCCGGCGCGGCCATATCGTCGACATCCGACGCACGCTGCGCGCAAGCCTCAAGGCCGGTGGCGCAGTGATCGATCTCAAATATCTCGGGCCGCGCCGCAAGGCGCCGCCGATCGTGGCGCTGCTCGATATTTCCGGCTCGATGAGCCAGTACACCCGCCTGTTCCTGCATTTCCTGCACGCGGTGACGGACGCGCGCAAGCGTGTCGCAACCTTCCTGTTCGGCACCCGGCTCACCAATGTGACCCGCGCGCTCGCCCGCAAGGATCCGGACGAGGCCCTGGCCGCAGTGTCGGCGAGTGTCGCCGACTGGTCGGGCGGCACGCGCATCGCCACCTCGCTGCGCGCCTTCAACAAGCAGTGGGCGCGCCGCGTGCTCACCCAGGGCGCGATCGTGCTGTTGATCACGGATGGGCTCGAGCGCGACGGCGGCGAGCGGCTCGAGTTCGAGATCGACCGCCTGCATCGCTCCTGTCGGCGGCTGACCTGGCTCAATCCGCTACTGCGGTTCGAAGGCTTCGAGCCCAAGGCCAAGGGCATCCGCTCGATGCTGCCGCATGTCGACGAGCTGCGCCCCATTCACAATCTGGAATCGATGGCGCAGCTGGTGCGGGCGCTTTCGGTCGACAGCGCCCGCGGCGGCGACCCTAAAGCCTGGCTGAAAAAGGTGGCATAAGCGATTATGTTAGTCGTGTCCCGGACGGCCCACCGATCTCGGGTTTACCCGAGATCGGCGTCCAACGTGCCCAGGTCGACCAGGGTCGACTTGGGTGGCCGCGCCGGGAGCTACGGTAAGGAGATTTGAGGCATGGACACACTCGCGCGCGACGAAGACATCCTGAAGGCTGCCGAGGACTGGCGCAGCCAAGGCCGCGGCGTGGCGCTCGCGACCGTGATCGAGACCTGGGGCTCGGCGCCGCGTCCCGTCGGCTCCAATCTCGTCATCGACCAGGAGGGCAACTTTCTTGGCTCGGTGTCGGGCGGCTGCGTCGAAGGCGCCGTGGTCACTGAAGCGCTCGACGTGATCGAGAGCGGCAAGCCCAAGACGCTCGAATTCGGCGTCGCGGACGAGACCGCCTGGAATGTTGGGCTCTCCTGCGGCGGCACCATCCGGGTCTATGTGGAGAAGGTCGTTTAAACGTGAATCTCGAAATTCTCAAAACGCTCAATGCCGAGCGCGGCGCCCGGCGCGCCGTCATCGTGGTCACCGATGTGGCAAGCGGCGCGCAGCGCCTGGTGAAAGGGGTCGACGTCGCAGCCGACCCGCTCAAGGAACTGCTCGAGAAGCATGTGCGCAGCGGCAAGAGCGGTGTGGAGGAGACGCCGCAGGGCAAGGTCTTTCTCACCGTGCATGTGCCGCCGCCGCGGCTTGTCATCACGGGCGCGGTGCATATCAGCCAGGCGCTGGCGCCGATCGCAAAGCTCCTGGGCTATGACGTCATCATTGTCGATCCGCGCACGGCGTTTGCGACCGACGAGCGCTTTCCCGACGTCAAGGTGATCGCGCAATGGCCCGACGAGGCGTTGCCTCCGCTCGGCGTCGATCATTACACGGCGTTTGTCGCGCTCACCCATGATCCCAAGATCGACGACCCCGCGCTTGCGCACGCGCTCGCCCGCGACTGCTTCTATATCGGGGCGCTCGGCTCCAAGAAGACGCATGCGCGCCGGGTCGAGCGGCTCAAAGGGCAGGGCATGAGCGAGGATGCCGTCGCGCGCATTCATGCGCCGATCGGGCTCGACATCTCGGCCGTGTCGCCGCCCGAGATCGCAGTCGCGATCATGGGCGAGATCACGGCGCGGCTGCGGGCGGGCGCGAGGCCGCCGCGGGAGCCCAAGGAACCCAAGCCATGAAGTTCGGGTCGGTACCGGTCGCCGAGGCGGAAGGTGGCATTGCCGTTCACTCGATCCGCAAGGCCGGCCTGGTGCTGAAGAAAGGCACCATGATCGGGCCGTCGGAGGTTGCGGCGTTGCGGGCTGCCGGCGTCGGCGACCTCGTGGTGGCGCGGCTCGAGCCCGGCGACGTGTCGGAGGATCAGGCCGCGGCGGACATCGCGGGAGCGGTCGCGGGCGAAGGCGTGCGGGTCGACCGCGCGTTCACCGGCCGCGCCAATCTGTTTGCCGACGAGCCTGGCGTGCTGGTGGTCGACAAGACAGCCATCGACTGCCTCAACCTGATCGATGAAGCCGTGACGTTCGCGACGCTGCAGGCATTCAAGCCGGTGGTGGCCGGCGAGATGATCGCGACCGTCAAGATCATTCCGTTTGCGGTTGCGGGCGCGGTGCGCGACGCGACCGTCGCGGTCGCGCGCACGAAGGCGCCGCTCATTCGCGTCGCACCTTATCGCATCCGCAAGGTTGGCGTGGTCTCGACCGTGCTGCCGGGGCTCGCCACCAAGGTGATCGAGAAGACGCTCGCGGTGACTGCCGAGCGGCTCAAGCCTGCGGGTGCCACCGTTGTGGCGGAGCGCCGTGTGGCGCACGAGCAGACCGCGATCGCCAAGGCGATCGAGGAGGTGCTGCGCGAGGGCGCCGAAATCGTGCTTGTATTCGGCGCGTCTGCCATCGCGGACCGGCGCGACGCCATTCCGGCAGCTGTCGCGGCGATTGGCGGCGAGGTCGAGCATTTCGGCATGCCGGTCGATCCCGGCAATCTACTCCTCATGGGGCAGGTGCGCGGCAAGCCGGTGCTCGGCGCGCCTGGCTGCGCGCGCTCCCCGAAGGAGAACGGCTTCGACTGGGTGCTGATGCGGCTGCTCGCCGGCGTGGCGGTGCCACGCGAGACCATTGCCGCCATGGGCGTCGGTGGGCTGCTGATGGAGATCGTCACCCGGCCGCAGCCGCGCGACGAGCCGGTCGTCACCGGGCACAACATCGCCGCGGTCGTGCTGGCGGCGGGGCGCTCGACCCGCATGGGTGGACCGAACAAGCTTCTCGCTGAGATCGGCGGCCGGCCGCTGGTTCGCATTGCGGTGGAGCAGGCGCTGGCCTCGCGCGCCAAGCCGGTGATCGTGGTGACCGGGCATGAGCGCGAGCGGGTCGAAGCGGCGCTCAAAGGCCTGCCGGTGCAGTTCGTGCACAATCCCGATTTTGCCACGGGGCTCGGTGGCTCTGTGCGCACCGGCATCGCGGCGGTGCCGGCCGCGGCGGATGGAGCGATCGTGTGCCTGGGCGACATGCCGCAGGTCGATGCCGCGCTGATCGACCGGTTGATCGCGGGTTTCGCGCCCGAGCAAGGCGCGCTCGCGGTGGTGCCGACGATCGACGGCCAGCGCGGCAATCCGGTGCTGTGGTCGCGGCGCTTCTTTCCGGACCTGATGGCGATCGAAGGCGATGTCGGCGCGCGCAATCTCATCAATCGCTACGGCGAGGCGGTGGTCGAGGTGCCGGTGACAGGGAAGGGCGCGCTGGTCGACGTCGATACCCCGGAGGCGCTGCGCGGCGTCAAGGCCGCGATCGAAGGGGCGTAATTGTGTTGCTCGCCGGCCTTGCTCGCCAGTGTGCGGCAACATACGAATTCACCAACTTGCAACGCTTGCCGCGTAACATGAGGCGTTCCTCGGGGGAGGGGCTGTCCCATGACTCTATTCGGTTGGGCGTTGGCGCGCGCGCTGGTCGCGGCGTGTCTCGTCATTGTGCCGCTTGCGATTGCGCAGGCGGCCGGCGCGCTTGCGATCGGGGCGTGCGGGTCCTACGGCTTCGCGTTCGACTTTGCCGCCGAGCCGGTGGCGCGCAACGCGGCGCTGCGCAAGTGCGAAGGCGATTGCAAGGTGGTCGCGGCCTTGAGCCGCAACTGCGCGGCGTTCGCGGTCGACCTGCGCAATGCCTGCGGCTTCCACGGTCACGCGACGGGGTCGCGGCTTGGGCTTGCGCAGAACCAGGCGCTGCGGCAGTGCTACCTGAATGGCGGCAAGGACTGTGTGGTGCGCGCCTTTGTGTGCGATGCAAAAGGCTAGCACAGGTCATCACTGAAACTTCGTCGCGGAGGCGGCGATGAGCGATGATGCGCGGCTGCGCGAGAAGCTGCGCAAGATCGAAGCGCTGTTCGCGGGCGCCGGGACCGAGGGCGAGCGGCTTGCCGCGGAAGCAGCGCTCGAGCGCGTGCGCGCCCGTCTCGCCGAGCTTGGCCGGCACGAAAAACCGACCGAGTTTCAGTTCTCGGTGCCTGACACCTGGTCGCGGCACCTGTTCCTGGCGCTGTGCCGACGCTACGGAATCTCGCCCTATCGCTACCCGCGGCAGCGGCGCTCGACCGTCGTGTTGCGGGCGCCGCGCGGCTTCGTCGAGGAGGTGCTATGGCCCGAGTTCCAGGAGCTCGACGCCGATCTGCGCTCCTACCTGCAGGAGGTGACGCTCCGCATGATCCGCGAGGATGTGTTCGCGGACACGAGCGAAGCGCCCGAGGTGAATGTCCCTCCAGCTCTGCCACGGCGTTGAGAGTAAATGATCAAGTAATTTCAATTATTTGATGCCCGGATCATCAAGCATTCGCGGCTTGCTGAACCCACCTCGTCGACCAGCGCATTGAACCAAATCGGGGCCTCTTGCGACTGAGATGTGAATCGCCTAGATTATGACTGACCAGTCAGTCATTTTATTGGAGCCACGATGGCCCGCACCGCACCGAGCAAGATCGAGTCCGCAACGTCGGGCCGCCGGCGTGGCAAGCGGGCCTCGGTCCCGCAAGCCGGCGACCCGACCGTGCGCGCGGGCTCAAGTCCGCGCGCGGAGCGCCAGGCGCAACGGCGCGAGGCGATCCTCGCCGCAGCGCTCGATGAGTTTTCCGCGCGCGGCTTTGCGGCGACGCGGCTCGATGACGTCGCCAAGCGCGCCGACGTCGCCAAGGGCACGATCTATCTCTATTTCCACGACAAGGAGAGCCTGTTCCAGGAGCTCGTGCGCGCGATGCTCAGTCCGGTGGTCAGCAGGGTCGTCGGCGCTCCCATGATCGATCTGCCGGCCCGCATGGTGGTGGAAGGAATTGCGGACATGTTCGTGCGCGAAGTGTTCGGCACGCGGCGGCAGGACGTGATCCGCCTGATCATCACCGAGGGCCAGCGTTTCCCGAAGCTTGCGGAGATCTACTACCACGAGGTGATCGCGCGGGTGGTTCCAGCAGTCCGCGCTCTGATGACCCGCGCGGTAGCGCGCGGAGAATTGCCTAACGACGCGCTGGCGCGATTCCCGCAGCTCCTGGTCGCGCCCGCCATGGTCGCGCTGATGTGGAACGGCCTGTTCGGCCGCTTTGACAAGATCGATGTCCGGGAGATCTTGCAGGCCCACATCGACATGCTGTTCGGCGAAAGGAAAGCGTCATGATCTCGCGTTGCCTCACCATCGCGGCTGCGCTTGTCGCCATGGCCGCGCTTGCCGGCTGCAACAACGGCAAGCCGACGGCGTATCAGGGCTGGGTCGAGGCCAATCTGATCTTTGTCGGACCGGACGAGGCCGGCCGCATCGAGAACCTCTCGGTGCGCGAAGGTGATCAGGTGGCGACGGGCGCGTCGCTGTTCAATGTCGATGCCGATCTGCAGGTGGCCGATCTGCAGATGCAGGAGGCCTCGGTGAAGAATGCGCAGGCCGCCTACGATCGCGCGGTCGCGCTGCTCAAGACCAGTGCCGGGACGCAGAAGGCGCTGGAGGACGCGGAAGCGGCATTGCGCACCGCGCAGGCGCGTCTCAATTCGTCGCAGACCCGCCTCGCGCGTCGCAAGGTCTTCAGCCCGGCAGAGGGCACGATCGAGCAGATCTATTTCCGCACGGGCGAGATGGTGGCGGCCGGGCGCCCTGTGCTGGCGCTGCTGCCACCCGGGAATCTGAAAGTCCGCTTCTTCGTCAGCGAGGCCATGCTGCCGCAGATCAGGATCGACGACGTGGTGAACGTGCACTGCGACGGCTGTGCGAGCGGCCTGACCGCAAAAGTGAGCTTCATCGCCCGCAATTCCGAATTCACGCCGCCGGTGATCTACAGCCTCGAGGAGCGCAGCAAGCTCGTGTTCTTGATCGAGGCGCGGCCCGAGCAGCCGGAGCGGCTGCGCGTCGGCCAGCCGGTCAGCGTCACGCTCGCGTCCACGGACGCGATGAAGCAGGCGGTCAAGGATGACCCCAAGGAAGCGTCGAAGGGAGGGCCAAAGTGACCTCCAATATCGCCATCGATGTCCATGGCCTGACCAAGTCGTTCGACGGCCGCAAGGTCGTGCGCGATCTATCGATGCAGGTCAGGCGGGGCACGATCTATGGCTTTCTGGGTCCGAACGGCTCCGGCAAGACCACCACCATCCGCATGCTGACCGGCCTGCTGACGCCGGACGAAGGCGAGGGCACCTGCCTCGGCTACAACATCCGCACGCAGGCCGGTGAGATCAAGCGCCACGTCGGCTACATGACGCAGCGTTTCAGCCTCTATCAGGATCTCTCGGTGCGCGAGAATCTCGAATTCGTCGCGCGCCTCTACGGGATCGCCGAGCCGGTCAAGGCGGCGCACGCCATGGTCGAGCGGCTCGGGCTTGCCGGCCGCGACGGCCAGCTCGCCGGCGAATTGTCGGGCGGCTGGAAGCAGCGGCTCGCGCTCGGCGCCTGCACGCTCCCCAACCCGCAGCTCCTGCTGCTCGACGAGCCCACCGCCGGGGTTGATCCCAAGGCGCGGCGCGAGTTCTGGAACGAGATCCATGCGCTCGCTGCGCAAGGGCTCACGGTGCTGGTCTCGACTCACTACATGGACGAAGCCGAGCGCTGCCACGAGATTGCTTACATTGCCTATGGCGTGCTGCTCGCGCGCGGAACCGTCGAGGAGGTGATCGCCAGCTCTCATCTGACGACTTACACGGTGAGCGCCAAGAATGGCGACGGCCTCAACAAGTACGCCGAGGAGCTCGAACGCCGTCCTGGCATCGGTATGGTGGCGCCGTTCGGAACGAGCCTGCACGTCTCCGGTCGCGATCAGGTGGCGCTCGACGCTGCGATTGCACCCGACCGCAACCGGCCCGATCTGGTGTGGACGAAATCGCAGGCCTCGCTCGAGGACGTCTTCATCGATCTCCTCGCCAAGGCACAGGACAATTTCCAATGACCGCGCAGAGTGACGTTCCGAGGACTGCGCAGAATAATGCCATCGGCGGCTTCTGGCGTCGCACCGTCGCGATGCTGATCAAGGAGTTCATTCAGCTCAAGCGGGATCGCGTCTCGTTCGCGATGATCATCATGATTCCGCTGGTGCAGCTCATCCTGTTCGGCTACGCGATCAACACCAATCCGCGCAATCTGCCGACCGCCGTGCTGCTGCAGGAGCAGAGCGATCTCGGCCGCTCGATTCTGCGTGCGCTCGAGAACACGCGCTACTTCAAGGTCACACATCAGGTCCACGACGAGGCCGAGTTCGACCAGCTGCTGGCGTCGGGAAAGGTTCTGTTCGCGATCGAGATTCCCGCAGGCTTCGAGCGTGCGGTACGCCGCGGCGACCGCCCCGCCATCCTGGTCGCGGCCGATGCCACCGATCCGGTCGCCTCGGGCTCGGCGCTATCTGCGCTGAGTACCGTGCTCACCAGCGCGCTCCAGCACGACCGCGCGCTCCCTGACACTGCACCCTCGCTGTTCGAGCTGCGCACCCACGCTCGCTACAATCCCTCGGGCGAGAGCTCGCTCAACATCGTTCCGGGCCTGGTCGGCACCATCCTCACCATGACCATGCTGATCTTCACCGCGCTCTCGGTCACGCGCGAGATCGAGCGCGGCACGCTCGAGAGCCTGCTCTCGATGCCGATCACGCCGGTCGAGATCATGCTCGGCAAGATTATTCCGTATATCCTGGTCGGCTTCATTCAGGCGAGCCTGATCGTCGGGCTCGGCATCGGGCTGTTCGGTGTGCCGGTGCTGGGCAACTTGCTGCTGCTTGCAATCTTGAGCACGCTGTTCATCACCACCAACCTGTCAATCGGCTACACGTTCTCGACGCTGGCGCAGAACCAGCTACAGGCGATGCAGATGTCGCTGATGTTCTTCCTGCCGAACATTCTGCTGTCCGGATTCATGTTCCCGTTCGCAGGCATGCCGGTCTGGGCGCAATGGATCGGCGAGTGCCTGCCGCTCACCCACTACTTGCGCATCGTGCGCTCGATCCTGCTCAAAGGTTCGGCGTTGCCTGACCTGCACTACGATACGCTGGCGTTGAGTGGGCTGATGCTGCTCGCGATGACGATCGCGGTCACCCGTTTCCGGCGGACATTGGATTAACGATTGTCATATTGTGCTGGGACAAGTCACAAAAAAACCGCAAGTCGACGGCGCATATCAGCGCAGGTGGCACATTTGCGGGGGCGTCGGGAGATCCTCTATGCCGTCAATCGACCACGCGGTGAACCCCATGATTCGATTGCTTGATTTTTCCGCCTCGGTGCTCACGGGCGCCTTTGCGCTTTTGGTTCTGCTGACGCTCGCGCACGCCGACGCACCCTATTCCTTTGCAGCGACGCCCGGCCAGCTGCCGAAGACGGTGGCGCCTGTCCACTACACGCTCGATCTGCGGCCGAACCTCGAGGCGCTCACGGTTACGGGCTCTGCGGTCATCGATATCGAGGTGCGGGAGCCGACCGATCGGCTGGTGCTCAACGCCGTCGACATGACCTTTTCGTCGGCCTCGCTGGAGGGCGTTGCGCCGGCACGCACGATCACGGTGGACAAGGACGCCCAGACGGTCACCTTGACCTTTCCGCGCGCGATCGAGGCCGGCCGCTACAAGCTGCGGATCGCCTATTCGGGGCAGATCAACAAATCCGGCCGCGGCATCTATTCCATCGACTACCGCACGGATGACGGCCGCAAGCGAATGATCGCCAGCCATTCCGAGCCGTCCGACGCCCGCCGCATCTTTCCGGGCTGGGACGAGCCCGCCTTCAAGGCGACCTTCGACCTGACCGTAACGGTGCCGGAGCGGTTCATGGCCGTGTCGAACATGCCGATTGCGCGCGAAGAGCCGGCGCGCAACGGCCGCAAACGGGTATCGTTCGAGCGCACGCCCCAGATGTCGACCTATCTGTTCGTACTGGTGGCGGGGGAGCTTGAACGGCTGACCGGTGAGGCCGAGGGTATCACCATCGGCGTTGTCACCACGCGCGGCAAGAGTGCCAACGGGCGCTATGCGATCGACCAGACGGCCGATCTCTTGAAATACTTCAACGACTACTTCGCCTCAAAGTATCCACTGCCCAAGCTCGACCTTGTCGCGCTGCCCAGCAACAGCGCGAGCGCGATGGAGCATTGGGGCGCCATCACGTTCTTCGAGAGCGGTCTGCTGTACGATCCCGCCAAGAGCTCGATCGAGACGCAGCGGCGCGTGTTCTCGCTGCTCGCGCATGAAATCGCGCATCAATGGCTCGGCAACCTGGTCACCACAGCCTGGTGGAACGATCTCTGGCTCAACGAGGGCTTCGCAAGCTGGATGCAATACAAGGCGGCCGACGCGCTCCACCCCGAGTGGCAGCCGTGGTTCAACAGCAATAGCGCCAAGCAGGGCGCGATGGCGCAGGACGCGAGACGGGGCGCGCGCGCCATAACGCAGCCGGTCGCCAACGAGACCGAGGCGAGGGCGGTGTTCGACGCCATCACCTACAGCAAGGGTCAGGCCGTCGTGCGCATGACCGAGACCTATGTGGGCGAGGATGTCTTCCGCGACGCCATGCGACGCTACATGAAGGAGCATGCCTACAGCAACGCGACGTCCGCCGATCTCTGGCATGCACTCGATGCGGTGTCCGGCAAGGCGGTCGGTCCGTTGGCGTCTCCCTATGCGGAGCAGGCCGGCGTGCCGCTCGTCATCGCCGACAGCCGCTGCGTCGGCGGTGAGCAGCGTATCGCGCTCAAGCAGGAGCGCTTCACGGTCCGTGATCCGGCGGCGCAGCCGCAGCGCTGGCAGGTGCCCGTGCGGTTTGGGCTGCCCGACGGCACCGGCGCAACCGTGCTGCTCGACGGGGAGGCCGATATCGCAGCCGGGCGCTGCGGCGACGCGGTCAAGCTCAATCTCGGCGATATCGGCTATTACCGCGTGCGCTACGACGCGGCGATGCAGGGGGCGCTGGCGCGCCGGCTCGCCTCGATGGCGCCGGCGGATCGGGTCAATCTCCTGGCCGATGCCTGGGCGCTGACCGAAGCCAATCGCAATCCTCCGTCAGCCTACTTTGAGCTCGCCGACCAATTGGCCGGCGACGATCATCGCAGCGTGGCCGATCAGGTCATCCGTACCTTGACCCGCGTGTACCGGCTTCAGCGCGGCCGGCCTGGCCAGGCGGCGTTTGCCGCCTATGCGCGCGGGACGCTACGGCCGATGTTCGATCGCGTCGGATGGCAGGCCGTTGACGGCGAGCCCAGCGACCGGACGTTGCTGCGCGCTCGGCTCATTCGCACGCTGGGCGACTTTGGCGATGAGGCGGTGCTGGCCGAGGCCAAGCGGCGCTTCGATGCGTTCCTGCAGGATGCTGCCTCGCTGCCGCCGAACCTGCGCGATTCGGTGACGCATCTCGTAGGCCGCGGCGCCGATCGCGCGACCTACCAGACCCTGTTGGATCTCGGGCGCAAGAGCACGAACACTGAGGAGCGCGTGCGCTACTATTCGGCGCTTGCCGGCGCGCTCGATCCTGCGCTCGCGCGCGAGACGCTGGCGATCGCGTTGACCGAGGAGCTGCCGGCCGATCTTGGCCGCAGGCTGATAGGCTGGGTGGCGGAAGGCGAGCATCCGGATCTCGCCGTGGAATTCGTCAAGAACAATTTCGAGACCCTGGCGACGAAGCACGGATCGTCGTTCCGCAACACCTTCGTGTCGAACCTGATGGCAAATTTCAGCGATCCCGCGCGTGCTGAGGAGCTTAAGGGATTTGCTCCAGCCTACGAGACGTCGGGCGGACGGATGGTGGCGGAGCGCACGCGCGAGCGTATTCTGGCCGACGCGGAGCTCGTCGCGGAGCAAATGCCGACGATCGACGAATGGGTACGCCGTCGCCGCAATTCACAATGAGAGTTGGCCCGCCTTCGACGCCACACAAAAAAGCAAGTTGACGTATGCATGTCGCCGCGCGACGAGCGCCCGTTGCGGGGGCACCGGCAGGTCGTATATGCCTTCCTTGGCTGATGCGGTGACTCCATGACCTCCCTATTCAATCGCTTCGTCCGGTCGCTGACCGGCGTTCTGGTGTTGTTGCTGATCGTGTCGGCGGCAGACGCCGATGCGCCGTTTTCGTTCGAAACTGCGCCCGGCAAGCTGCCGAAGACAGTGGTCCCGATCCACTACGCCATCGATCTGCAGCCCAACCTTTCGGCCCTCAACGCCAAGGGATTGGCCATCATCGATATCGAGGTGCGCGAGCCGACCAACCGCCTTGTGCTCAATGCCCGCGACCTGACGTTCACGGGGACGACGGTTGATGACATTACGTCCGCGAAATCCACCTCGGTAGACGAGGACGAGCAGACCGTGACATTCACGTTTGCGCGCGCGATCACGGCCGGGCGTCACCAGCTGCGGATCGCTTACACCGCACCGATTAGCAACAAGTCCGGGAGCGGCCTCTATTCCATCGACCATCGCATCGACAACAGCCGCAAGCGGATGATCGCCAGTCACTCGGAGCCGACCGACGCACGCCGCATCTTTCCGGGCTGGGACGAGCCGGCGTTCAAGGCGACCTTCGCGCTGACCTTGACCGTGCCGCAGCGTTTCCTTGCGGTCTCGAATATGCCGGTTGCGCGAGAGGAGCTGCTGCGTGGCAATCGCAAGCGCGTGACCTTCGAGCGGACGCCCCGCATGTCAAGCTATCTGTTCCTGCTGGCGGCGGGCGAGCTCGAACGGCTCAGCAGCGAGGTGGACGGCATCACCGTCGGCGTCGTCACCACCCGTGGCCAAAGCGCCACCGGCCGCTATGCGCTCGACCAGAGCGTGGCACTGCTGAAATATCTCAACGACTATCTCGGCGTGAAATATCCGTTGCCGAAGCTCGATATCATTGCGGTGCCCAGCAATTCTGCGAGCGCCATGGAGCACTGGGGCGCCATTACGATCTTCGAGGGCGACCTCCTATATGACCCCGCCAAGAGCCAGGCCGACACGCGGCGGGATATCTTCCTGCTGCTCGCGCACGAGATCGCCCATCAATGGTTTGGCAACCTCGTCACCATGGCGTGGTGGAACGATCTCTGGCTCAACGAGGGCTTCGCGACCTGGATGGAATACAAGTCGGTCGAGCGGCTGCAGCCCGACTTGCAGCCGTGGCTGAGCGCCAATGGCGACAAGCAGCTTGCGATGGAGCGCGATATCAGGTCCAACGCGCGCGCGATGCGCCGGCCCATCGCCAACGAGGACGAGGCAGGGGACAATTTCGGCACCACGACCTACAGCAAGGGGCAGGCGCTGGTGCGTATGATCGAGAGCTTCGTGGGCGAGGATGTGTTCCGCGACGCCATGCAGCGCTACATGAAAGAGCGCGCCTACAGCAACGCGACCGTCGACGATCTCACTCACGCGCTTGATGCGGCGGCCGGGAAATCGGTTGGCGCCGTCCTCTCGGCCTACACGGAGCAGCCAGGAATTCCACTCGTTGAGGCCGAGGCGCGTTGTGTCGACAACGAGCAGCGCATCGCGCTCAAGCAGGATCGCTTCACGGCGCGCGAATCGCAGGCGCAGCCGCAGCATTGGCCGGTGCCCATTCTGTTCGGTCCGCCGCAAGGCGCCGGCACCACCATGCTGCTCGACGGAACGGCCGAGATCGCCGCCGGACGTTGCGGTGACGCGATCAAGCTCAATCTTGGCGATGTCGGCTACTATCGCGTCCGTTACGACACCCCGCTACGGAATGCGCTTGCGCGCGGCCTGCCCGGCATGACGCCTGCGGACCGGATCAATCTTCTCAACGACGCGTGGGCCATGGTGGAGACCCTGCGCGAAGCGCCGCCCGCCTATTTCGTGTTTGCCGATCAGCTTGCAAGCGACGACCATCGCCGCGTGGTCGATCAGCTCATTGGCTCGATCACGCGCGTTCACAAGCTTGAGCGGGGTCGGCCGGGGCGGGCTGCATTCCAGGCTTATGCGCGCGCGCTATTGCGGCCGATCTTCGAGCGGGTGGGATGGCAAGGCGCCGACGGCGAGCCGGCCGAGCGCGCGCGCGTACGTGGACAGCTCCTGAACGCCCTTGGCGATCTTGGCGATGACGCCGTGATTGCCGAGGCGAAGCGGCGCTTCGACGCGTTCCTGCAGGATGCCGCGTCGCTGCCCTCGGCGCTCCGTGAGCCGGTGCTGCATCTTGTCGGGCGCGAGGCTGATCGTGTGACCTATGAGACGCTGCACGGGCTCGGCCGCAAGAGCAAGATTATGGCAGAGCGTGCGCTTTACTATTCCGCGCTGGCGAGCGCGCTTGATCCCGCGCTCGCCCGCGAGACGCTCGCCATCGCGTTGACGGACGAGATTCCGAACGAGATGGCGCGCAGGCTCATTTTCTCGGTGGCCTCGCAAGGCGAGCACGCCGACCTCGCCGTGGAATTCGTCAAGCGCCATTTCGAGACGCTTGCGGACAAGTTTGGCTCGACGTTTCGCGCAACCTCCATGTCGAGCCTGATGGCAAACTTCAGCGATCCGGCGCGCGCCGAGGAGCTCAAACAGTTTGCCCCGGCCTACGAGACTTCGGATGGGCAGGCCGAGGCGGAGCGCACGCGCGAGCGCATTCTGGCGGATGCCGAGTTCGTCGCCCGGCAGATACCGGCGGTCGACGAGTGGGTGCGCCAGCATAAGTTGACTCCCTAGCGCCGACCGGCCGTCCAAGCCGGGCCATTCAAGCCGGGCCATGGGGGGCGCCAAGGGAGGGATGAACTTGCCGCCTGGACAGGTTACCATATGTTACCATATGGCGTCTGTTGCCGAATCCGAGGTTGCCTGATGGCCAGCACGCCGACCCTTTCCGCGCCCTCTGCTGATGAGCGGGCCCGGCTGCTGTCGATCGGCTTCATCAACTTCGCGCATGCGATCGATCACTATGTGATGCTGATCCTGGCCACTGTCGTGATCGAGCTCACCACGGTCTACGGTTGGAGCTACGCCGAGTTGATTGCGCTTGGTACGCCCTCGTTCATTGCCTTCGGGGTGTTCTCGCTGCCGGCGGGCTGGCTCGGTGACCGCTGGAGCCGGCGCAACATGATGGCGCTGTTCTATCTCGGCTGCGGCGCGTCGCTCGCCGGCGCCGCTTTGGCGCCAAGCCCGACCGTGTTGGCGGTCGCGCTATCGGCGCTCGGTATGTTTGCGGCGATCTATCATCCGGTGGGGACCGCGATGCTGATCGAGCAAGCGACCTCGCGCGGGCGCTCGCTCGCCTTCAACGGCGTGTGCGGTAATCTCGGCGTGGCGCTGGCGGCCGGGACGAGTGCGCTCCTCGTCTTTGGCTTGGGTTGGCGCAGCGCCTTCCTGGTGCCAGCCGTGATCTGCGTTGCGACTGGTGTCGCCTATCTGCTGCTCATCCCCGACGATCGCCACCAGGCCGGCGGCCGTGCCGCGACCCCCGAGGTCGTGTTTGCGCCCTGGATGGCGGCGACCATCGTTGCGCTGTTCGTCCTGATTGCGATCTCGGCTGGCCTCGTGTTCCACGTGACGACCGTCGCGCTACCCAAGATCGTCGACGAGCGGCTCGGCTTGAGCGTCTCCTTGATGCAGGTCGGCGGCATTGCCACGCTGATTCTCATGTGCGGCGCGCTGGCGCAGCTCACCATCGGCCGGCTGGTCGATCGCTTCCAGCTCCATCTCCTGTTCGCCGCGGTTGCCGTACTGCAATTCATTGGCGTCGTCTGGAGCGCCTATGCGAGCGGCCCGGTATTGATCGTCGCGCTTGCGGTTGCGGTCGCTGCGATCTACGCGCAGGTCACCGTCAACGATCTCGTCATCGCGCGCTACACGGCAGACGCCTGGCGCTCGCGCGTCTTTGCGGTGCGCTATTTCCTGACATTTGTGGTGTCGGGCGCCGCAGTGTCGCTGATCGCGCTGTTGCACGGGCGTGGCGGCTTCGATCTCGTGCTGGGCGTGGCCGCCGTCATCGCGCTCGGCTTCGTGATCGGGACGGCGGCGATCGCTGTGCTGGTGCACGGTGTCGAGAAAGAGCGCGCGCAGGTGGCGCCGGCGGAGTAGCTTGGCGAATAGCGACAATTCCCCGCGCCTCACCATTCTCTCTCTCTCTCTTAAATCTCGTTAAGCTTCACGCGCCGCCATTTTTCCGCCTTGCTTTCCCTTTACTCGCGCGCCTCCTTCACGAGGCCTTGTGTTCAGGCTCTCAAAACCTGACTGGCGCGGTGCGCGATGCGTGGCCGTGTTCCGCCGACAAAGGACGGGCTTATAGCTCATGGAGAGCGCCGGGGAGACCCGGAGGCACAGGTTCGATTCCTGTTTGGTCCACCATGCGAGGATGGCTCAGTGGAAGAGCAACATGACTGTGAATCATGCTGACGCGGGTTCGAATCCCGCTCCACGCTCCGTTTCAGCCCAAAACGCTGATACCCATGAAGGGGACCGGACGCGTTCTTCAGTCGCGGTCCGGTCGTTGCGCCGCAAGGCACCTCGCTCGTCCCTCGACACCGTGAGATCGGCTCTGCGCCGCGGCGGATACCGCCCGCGCTGACGTCGTGCAATCCGCTCGGCCGCCGCGCCTCGGCGTGGCGAATGAGCGCGTGCGCCCGCCGTCAACGCGAGCTCAAGCCACGGCCCGTCGTTCCAGCGGGAAGCACGCGCCCGGAACCCAATCCTCGTTCGCGTAACCCGGCCGCCGGCGATAGCCCGCGGCCAACTGAAGGAGACGTGCCATGAACCGTTACCTGTTCATCGCGCGCGTGACTGTGAAGGACGGCGAGCGTGCCTTCCTTCTGCGCAACGGCCGCTACGAGCGCCTGCTCGAGCCGGGCCGCCACGCTCTGCTCGACCCGCGGCACGAGCTTGCCGTCGAGCTGCACAACGTCGTGCGCGCCGAGTTCACGGCCGAGCGCTACGCCGTGCTCAAGAGCGCACGGCCGGATCTGGCGGCTGCGCTGTTCGAGGCGGTCGAGACCAAGGCGGATGAGATCGCGATCGTCAAGCTCGACGGCCGGCCGACGCACCTGATGGCGCCGTGGCAGACGCGCGTGTTCTGGAAGGTTGCGACCCACGTCGAGGCCGAGCGCATCGACGTGGCGAGCGACCCGAAGGTCGCGCCACGCCACCTCGCGATGATCGCGCGCGAGCGCAACACGCTCGTTGCCGAGCACGTGGTCGAGAACCACGAGGCGGGTCTCCTCTACGTCGAGGGCCGGCTGGTGGAGCGGCTCGCGCCGGGTCGGCACGCCTTCTGGACGATCGGCCGCAAGATCGAGGTCAAGCGCCTCGACCTGCGTCCGCAGGCGGTGGAGATCACCGCGCAAGAGATGCTGACCAAGGACCGCATCGCGCTACGTGTGACGCTGACCGCGTTCCGCCGCATCGTCGATCCGCAACGCGCGGTGAGCGCGGTGCCGGACGTCGATGCGTGGCTCTACCGGCTGGTGCAGTTCGCGATCCGCGAGGCGGTGGCTTCGCGCACGCTCGACGAGGTGCTCTCGGCCAAGAACGCGCTCGACGCGGAGCTGCGCAACTTCGTGCGCGAGCGCATCGCGGAGACTGGCATCGAGGTCACCGAGCTCGGCGTCAAGGATGTGATCCTGCCGGGCGAGATCCGCGAGCTGGTGAACAAGGTGGTGGAGGCCGAGCGCACTGCGAAGGCCAACCTGATCCGTCGCCAGGAGGAGACCGCGGCAACGCGTTCGCTCCTCAACACCGCGAAGCTGATGGAGGAGAACCCTCTGCTGCTGCGGCTCAAGGAGCTCGAGTCGCTCGAGCGGCTGGTCGAGAAGGTCGGCCGCATCGATCTGCACGCTGGTGAGGGTGCAGGCCTCGACGCGCTGCTCAACAAGCTCGTGCGCCTGAAGGCGGACGCGCCGGCATGAGCGGAGAGCGATGCAAGACGGAGGGCCGCCGGGCAACTGGCGGCCCTTTTGGCTGCTCGTTCAGTCAAATTCGACGCCCACATAAACGGCGGCGAGCGGCAGGATCAGATTGAGGGCCTCGATCCGCAAGATCTTGTCACGGCCCCGAATCACGGTTGGTGCCGGCGGGAACCCATCCGCCTCACGCGTCCAGATATGAGCTTTGTATTCGTTCTGCTCGAACACGAGGTAGGTCATGAGGGTCGTCAGTCGCAGGTATTCAGCGGCCTTGTCGCCAAGGTCGACCCTGGCGGTTGACGGCGAGATAACCTCAGCAACAAGTGCGGGCGCGGTCGTGGTGTAGTCGCGGGAGCTACCGCCGGCTTGTTCCACCATGACATCCGGATACCGCAATGTCTCAGGGCCGGCATCTATGCCGAAATCTGCAAGCACGCTCCATAGGTGTGAATCAAGCTGGCCCTGGAGCAGCGCAAGCAAGTTACGGACGATGAGCGCATGCGCTCGCGAAGCGTCGACCGTCATGACGACGCGACCATTGGCAAGTTCATAGCGACCTTCGAGGCCCTGCACCCACGCCAGGAAGGCGGCCTTGTCCATATGTACGGGCAGCTGAACATTCATGGGCGCCTCTCTGTACCAACATGGCGCCCTGAGGGTTCGAAAAACAGGGTGTCGACGTTGTGCTTCGCGCGCCTCTGGGCATGAGCGGGCCGTAACGCAAGACGAAGGGCCGCTAGGTGACTGGCGGCGCAGCGCGCTGGCATATGCAGTACAAATGTAGCGCGTGACCCCTTGCGAAGGGCGGCCTGGCTGCCCATCTAACGCGACAAGGCGATGTTGAGCCGGAAGGTTCTGTTGCCTGGACGGCCACGATCAACGGGTGACGCCGGATGTACGCGCGCCCTTGGTTCGTGGTCGTTGACGTTTTGGGGCTGCTGGCTGCGGTTCAGAGCCCAGCTTTGTCATCACAGCCCGGTGTGTCATAAACCTGTAACATCCCCAAAACTAAAAGTGTCGCAGCTAAGAGTGCGGCAAAGGCACTTTTCCGCAGCGTGGGGGTCAAAGATATGGCTGACGATTCGATTGCATTCGATCTTCTTGCGACGGTTGAGACGCCGGTCCGTTCGTGCCACGCTGGCGAGGTGATTTTCAATGAAGGCGATCCGGCGCAGGAATCATACGTTATTCAGAAGGGGCAAGTCGAAATCCGGCGCAATGGCCGCTTGCTCGATACGCTCTCCGAAAAATCGATCTTCGGGGAAATGGCGCTGATCGACCACGCGCCGCGTGCAGCCACGGCCGTCGCCGCAACTGACGTCGTCCTGGTGCCGGTCGCCGAGAAGCAGTTTCTGTTTCTGGTCAGTCAGACGCCCTATTTCGCGCTGAACGTGATGCGGGTGCTCGCGCGCCGTCTGCGCTCTGCGAACGGGGCGACGTAAGCGGGCACCGGCGTCGGCCCGGTACCGGATGGTTAAGCAGGCCCTAGCAGCGCCGCGCCAAAGCGCGGCTTTCCACCGATATTTGGTTCACGGCTTCCGGCTAGAGTTTTCCGGCTGACAGATCCGAGCCGGTTCATGAGTAGCGTACTGTCCATCGCCATTTCCGGAATGCAGGCCGCTACCACGCGGCTGGAAGTATCAGCGCGTAACGTGGCGAATGCCCGGTCCGCCGGAACGCTGCCGGATGCGCAAGGAAATTATTCCGCTGACGCGCCGCGCGCCTATATCCCGCAGCGTGTCGATCAGGTCGATCTCTCGGGGGGCGGCACGCAGGCTGTCGTCAGCAATGTCGCGCCGAGCTATGTGCCCAGCTACGATCCTGGCGCTCCTTACGCCAACGCTGATGGGCAGGTGGCCGCTCCGAATGTCGATCTGACGGAGGAGGCCATCCAGCAGTTGGTTGCGCGCTACACGTTTGCGGCCAACGCGCGGGTGGTGACGGCCTATGACCAGATGGTGAAGTCGCTGCTCGATATCACGGCGTAGCGACATCAAGGGCGACAGCGCCATCCACGCACGGCGCCGACCTACCCCGTCACCATCCCACCCCGTCCATCAGTATACCCGTCCATCAGTATATCGTCGCAAAGTTTCGCCGTAGCCGCAGCGATAGCGATTGTATTGATTCAATACTATTTTCCCGAGCGCATCTCACCCGACGGGGTGATGTCATCGTCCCTCGTGGCCTCCTATCTGTCGCCCACGATTCCCCGGCGCGCCGGGCGGGGACCACTGGGCGTTAAAGGATATGTGCCGTGGGATTCTCGATCGATTTGAGCGACAGGTTCCTTGATCTTGTTTACGACGCCGCGACCGAGCCGGAGCTTTGGAGCTCGGTGCTCACCGAAATCTCCGACTTGACAAGGAGTCAAGGCGGCGTGCTGTTTGGTCAATCGACCAGAAAGGTATTCTTTGACTACAATGGCCGGCTCGATGCGGATTGCATCCGGCTCTACCAGGCGCAGCATGTGAGCAATGTATGGTCCGAGTATATGTTCCGGCAGCCGGTCGGCCGGCTCGTCGGCTCGGACGAGATTGCTCCGCCGTCGACGCTGCACCAGACGGCTTTCTTCGACGATATTCTAAGGCCACAGGAGATAGCCCACTCCATCATGGCCAAGCTGTTCGGCGACGACGATTTCCACGGTGCATTCAACATCTGCCGCAGCGAGCGGCAGGGTCCGATGGACGAGGGTGGCCGGCGATTGATCTCCGCGATCGTGCCCCATCTGCGCCGCTCTGTCGCGCTCGGATTTCGTCTTGACGGCTATCGTGCGATTCAGCGCGCAGAATATGCTGTGCTTGACCAGCTTGCGTCCGGAGTCATCCTGCTGGACCAACGGAATCGGATTCTCTACCTCAACGCAGCTGCGCGATTGTTTGGCCTGGAGGGCGGCGCACTTTCGCTTCGGAGCGGCACATTGCGCGCGCGCTCGCAGGCTCACGCCAAGGGGCTCGATGACCTCATTCTCGGGGCGCAGCGCGGCATGCCGGCAAGCGCTATGAGCATTCCGCGGATCGGGGATGGCCAGCTTCTGATGGTGCTCGCCTCGTCCGTCCGCGGCCGCGATATCGAGCGCTTTGCCGACATGAACATGCCGGAAGCAGCGGTCCTGGTCTTTGTTGTCGACCCTGTCAATTCGAGCGGAATGCCGATCTCTTGGGTCATGGATGCCTTTGGCTTGACTGCAGCGGAGGCCAGAGTTGCGCTTGCGGCCTCGACGGGAGCGTCGATTCCGGTTGTTGCCGGGTCGCTTCGGCTATCGCAAAACACCATCAAGACCCACCTGCGACGGGTCTATGCCAAGACCGGGACCGGCCGCCAAGCCGAGCTTGCACGTGTTATCGCGTCACTCGGTCTGTTGAAATCCGACGACCCGGGCTCGAAATGACGTGCGATCGGAAGGGGCTGGCATAGGCGCTCGGCTGTTGCGATGCGGCGACGTTGATGTCGTCGCGCCAGTGCGGCGAATTTGAGGTTTGTATCATTTGCTGCAGCAAGCTCGTTTAGGAACCTCAAATTCAAAAGCCGCACTCGATTCATAGAGTTGCTAGTGGCCCTAAGATTCCGAAGTTCGTACCGCAATATGCCGCGAGCATTGACGAACTGCGGAATCGGACCACTAATTTAGTGGATGCCTTTCTCTCTCACCCGAACGAGTGACACGTCGGTTCCCCCGAAAGCGGGACGCGCCGCCGACTGTTCGTCGCTAGATTGGCGAGATTAGGATGATTCATCGCGGCGAATTCTTGCCGTTACATCCGGATGTTCGAACAGCGGTCTGTGCGATGACGGTTGCGGAATGCGCGATGGCTGCCTTTGCGCTGCTGAACAGCGGCCGCGCTCTCGCCTACGTGCCGCAGATCGTCCGGGTCTATCGCGACCAGAACGGTGCGGCGGCGGTCTCGCTGATCACCTGGGCGATGTTTGCCTCCTCGAATTTGGCGACCGCTGTCTATGCGCATACGGTCTATAGCGACGCGATCATGGCGACGGTGTTCGCGCTCAATACCCTCGCCTGCCTGCTCGTTGTTGTTTTGACCGCAATGAAGCGTTGGACGTTCGTGTGGAGCCGCGTGAGCGATGCGGGTGGCGCCTGCAAACAGCCCAGCCCTCGTCCGAACGACTGATCGTGGCACGCGCCACCGCCAGGGGACCCGATGATCGCGCATCATCATAAGCAAAGAGGCCGCCCCGTAGGCGGCCTCTCGTAGATTCTGGTGTGAGCGTCGATGGCTTAGAAGTCCATCCCGCCGCCACCCGGCATGGCCGGAGCGGCCGCGCCCTGCTTCTTTGGCACTTCGGCAACCATCGCCTCGGTGGTGATCAGAAGGCCCGCCACGGAAGCCGCGCCTTGCAGCGCCTGACGCACGACCTTGGTCGGGTCGATGATGCCCTTCGACAGCATGTTGACGTATTCGCCATTCTGCGCGTCGAAGCCGTAGGCGTACTGATCCTTCTCCAGGATCTTGCCGACGATCACCGAGCCATCCTCACCGGAATTGGTCGTGATCTGACGGGCAGGGGCCTGCGTCGCCTTGCGCACGATCTCGACGCCGGTCTTCTGGTCGTCGTTTTGTGTGCGCACCTTGAGGGCAGCGCCGGCACGCAGAAGTGCCACGCCGCCACCGGGCAGGATGCCTTCCTCGACCGCGGCGCGGGTTGCATGCATCGCGTCATCGACGCGATCCTTGCGCTCCTTCACCTCGACCTCGGTGGCGCCACCGACGCGGATCACCGCGACGCCGCCCGCGAGCTTGGCGAGCCGCTCCTGCAGCTTCTCGCGATCGTAGTCGGAGGTGGTCTCCTCGATCTGCGCCTTGATCTGCGAGATGCGGCTTTCGATGTCGGCCTTCTTGCCGGCGCCGTTGACGATCGTGGTGTTCTCCTTGTCGATCATCACCTTCTTGGCGCGACCCAGCATGTTGATCGTCACGTTCTCGAGCTTGATGCCGAGGTCCTCGCTGATCGCCTGGCCGCCGGTCAGGACCGCGATGTCCTGCAGCATGGCCTTGCGGCGATCGCCGAAGCCCGGTGCCTTCACGGCAGCGACCTTGAGGCCGCCGCGCAACTTGTTGACCACGAGCGTGGCGAGCGCCTCGCCTTCCACGTCCTCGGCGACGATGAGCAGCGGCTTGCCGGTTTGCACCACCGCCTCGAGCAGCGGAAGGAGCTCCTGCAGGCCGGAGAGCTTCTTCTCGTTGATGAGGATGTAGGGGTCCTCCATCTCCACGCGCATCTTGTCGGCGTTGGTGATGAAGTACGGCGAGATATAGCCGCGGTCGAACTGCATGCCCTCGACGACGTCGAGCTCGGTCTCGAGCGACTTGGCTTCCTCGACCGTGATCACGCCCTCGTTGCCGACCTTCTTCATCGCCTCGGCGAGAAAGCGGCCGATCTCGCTGTCGCCGTTGGCCGAGATGGTTCCGACCTGGGCGATCTCGTCGTTGGAGGTAACCTTCTTGCTGTTTTTCTTCAGGTCCTCGACGATGGCCTCGACCGCGAGATCGATGCCGCGCTTGAGGTCCATCGGGTTCATGCCGGCGGCAACCGCCTTGGCGCCTTCCTTGACGATCGCGGCGGCAAGCACAGTCGCGGTGGTGGTGCCGTCACCCGCGATGTCGGAGGTCTTGGACGCGACCTCGCGCACCATCTGGGCGCCCATGTTCTCGAACTTGTCCTCGAGCTCGATCTCCTTGGCGACGGTGACGCCGTCCTTGGTGATGCGTGGAGCGCCGAAGCTCTTGTCCAGTACGACGTTGCGGCCCTTCGGGCCGAGCGTCACGCGCACCGCATTGGCGAGAATGTCGACGCCGCGCAACATCCGGTCGCGCGCATCGACTGCGAATTTGACTTCCTTGGCAGCCATATTGAACTACTCCGTTGTTGATCCTCATCCCGATGAGCAAGCCGTGCCTGCGTCTCGAAGGAGAGGCCGATGAGTTTCGGGGGGCTCGTCTCTCGAGAGGCCGCGTCTTGCGAGGCCCCTCGGGACGAGGATTGCTGCTGCGGCTCAGGCCGCTTTCTTCTTGGCGGTGGCGGTCTCTTCGAGCACCCCCATGATGTCGGACTCCTTCATGATCAGGAGATCCTGGCCGTCGATCTTCACCTCGGTGCCCGACCATTTGCCGAACAGCACCCGATCGCCGACCTTCAGATCAATGGGAATGAGCTTGCCCGCCTCGTCGCGGCCACCCGGGCCGACGGCGATGATCTCGCCCTGCGAGGGCTTTTCCTTGGCGGTATCAGGAATGATGATGCCGCCAGCGGTCTTTTCCTCGGCCTCAATGCGCTTGACGACGACACGGTCGTGAAGCGGACGGAACTTCATGGGATATCCTCCTGGAATGGAAATGTGGACTGACGAGTGGAATGCAGCGGCCCGCGGGACCCCCTGAGCCGCTTGTCGCGACATAAGTGACGCGATTTTTCCCCGCAAGGGGATGCAGGAGAATTTTTAGCACTCACTGACATGGAGTGCTAGCACTTCTTGGAAGCCATTGATTTGACACGGTTAATTTTGACATGGGTCTGACCGCACCGGACGGCCAGGCTGTCAGCAGCCGTCCCTCTATGCTGCTAATGCCTTGATATTAAACACATATTTCATCTTTTTAGCTTGCAATGGGGAAACAAACTCCCGGAGACTGGTTATTCGACGACTCGTCTGGAGGACCAGCATGTCAAGCGACTTCCCAAGGCAGCTCGAGGGCTATGGGCTCACCACGGCCCATATTCTCTATCGGATGCCCGATCACCCGGCGCTGCTGCAGACCTATCTGTGGCAGGACTACGATCTATGCCCCAAATTCCCGGTCCTCAACCGCTTCCTCGCCTTCTGGCTGGAGAAGCTCGAGGGGCCGCTGCACTCGGTCACGGTCGCGCATTCCCGCCTGATCAAGCCCGCCGAGATCCGAGCGGTCAATGGCGAATTTCGGCTGCATTAGTACAAGCATAGCGGGTCGCTGGGCGCTTGCGGTTGAGTAGCCGCAAACGATCACGGCGGGCTTCATGGCAAGTCCCTTCCGATACGGAAGCCCAGTCCATAGTCTCGGTTTCCAGGGAATCCCCTGACGCGTGCTGCCGAACGCAGAGGCCGAGAAAAGCTGTACCAGGAACCGCCACGATTGATTCGCCTCGTGCAATCGCCGGCTATCCACGCAGAACCATCTGTCGGCGCGCCGTTGTAGTCGGCGTGGTAGCAATCCTCCACCCATTGCCAGACGTTGCCGGCCATATCATAGAGACCGAACGAATTGGGTTTGAACGATCCGGCCGGCGAGGTCTGCTGGTTGTCCCAGCCGCCGCCGCACCCGTCGCAGTTCGCGTTGCCTTTCCCGATCGTGTCACCCCAGTAAAAGGCGGTGGTGCTGCCAGCGCGTGCCGCGTATTCCCATTCGGTCTCCGTCAGCAGCCGGTATGGCTTACCGGTCATCCTTGAGAACCATGCCGCGTACTGCCGAGCGTCGTCCCAGGTCGTATTGATGGCCGGCTTATGTCCTCTCCCCATATCGCTATCGCTTACTTCAGGGCATCCTCCAACGCTCACGCAAGCGTCCCAGTCGGCGAAGGTCACAGCAAATTTGGAAACGGCGAAAGGCCGGGCAATCATGACTTCGTGCTGTGGAGATTCATCGTCATTGTGACCTGGGTCAGTCGATGGTGATCCCATCGTGAATTGGCCGGCCGGAATGACGATCATCTCGGGACAGTCTCTCGCACACTCCTTGAAAACGTCTCCCACCGTCAAACTGCGCTCCGCATCTGCCGTGAGCGCGTAGGGTCGCACTTGTTTGAGCATATAGGGGCGCATGACCGTAAACCAATTCCACTGCTCCTTGATGAAGGCCTGATTGATCCAGCCCAGGAGGCCGGCGATGACACTCAGAAGTAGCATGTAGATCAGTGCTTGCACCCGCCTTGCCTGCCGCATTTGGCTTCGTCGCTCTCGCTCGGCGCGCCGATAAATATCATCAGGCGCCAGTCCGATAAGTCGAGCGACGACTTTGGCGAGCGCAAGCTCGATCCCATCTCCATCTTCGCGCAGATCGGCTGCCAATATTTCAACAGGCGTGTTTGTGATGGCACCGTCCTTTGTGACGTCAAAGCGCAAAGCCGGCGGAAAGCACTCCTCCACTGGATTTCCTGATGCGCCACCGACGATCAGCGGGATCAACGGCCGGTCGGGATGTCGCGATTTGAACTGTCGCACCTCTTCGTTGACATATCGGCTCCTCGCCGCCTGAGGAGAAGCGAGGACAATCAGGGCTGCCGAGTCTTCAAGCGCCGCCAGCGTCTTGTGCTCTAGCGAGCTCCCGGCATCGAACTCGAGGCGGTCGCGGAAGATCGGCCGTAAGCTCTCGGGCACCGGCCCGGATTGTGTCGCGCGGCCGATGAGGTCCTTGTCGATGCGAAATGCCTCAAGACGCGCGTGCACGCGCTTTGCCACATTCGTATCGGCGTGGCTGTAGGAAAGGAAGGCCCGATATTTCAGTGTTTTCCCCCTGGCATGACCACGCGATGCTGCCCCAACCAACGGCGTCACACTCTACACTCTCTTCCAATTGACCGGATTAGGCTCAACCGTCATGTCTCGCAATGGGGATCGGTCGGATGCTCACTGGTAGCTGCCTGTGCAAAGGCATCAGATTTGAAATATCTGGAACCCATTCGAAGGTCATCGTTTGCCATTGCTCGCTGTGCCGGAAGACCTCGGGCACCAGCTCGGCGTGCTATATCGTGATTGGCTATCACTCGGAGACGATGGCGCGCCGCGATTTGACGCGGGCAGTCCCGGCCCGCCGCCGCGTGACCAGATGGCGTGATCAGACGGCTTGAGCGCGAACGCGTGTGCCAGAATAGAGCGGTTTTGCTCGCGACAAAGTGGGTCGCTATTGTTCGGCCCGCCTCATTGATCGTATACGTTCCAAAGTTTGCTTTAACGCCCTGTACTGGCCTTGTACTCTGCCTTGGCTCAAATTTGAAAAGTGTTTCGTTTCCAAGCGTAGCAACAATTGAAGGATGGGGGTCTGACATGGTTGATAACGAGTCCACGCAGGTGATTTCATCGGGTTACAAGCAGATTGTCGAGAACAGCCATAGAATTTTTACAGTATTTACCGGGGCTACTCTTTCATTCTATGTCAACGATTTGTTCTCGGCGAAAGAGGCTTGGCGCTTCTGGGCGGTTCCTGCCGTCATAGCGCTCATGTTGCGTTACATTGTAGGCAGCGCCATCCATCTCAATCAGACATATGCCACCGCAAAGACTGAGCCATCGTGCCTCTGTCTCTTCTTTGATATTGTATGTTTGGTGGCTTTTGGATTCCTGGCACTTTTCATCATAAAGGGACCCGACGATATCGACACCTTGATGTGGCGTTCGCTTTACTTTGTTAGCGCCGGCTTCAGCTGGTCTCTGATTGCCCTGTTTCGCGGCGGGAAACAAGCAGCAATTGGCTGGACCTGGTTGTGGATTGATGGGATACAATGGGTGGTGACATTAGTGCTGATTCAAGCGCCGATGACCTGGTTCGCATATCCGTGGATGTTTTCATTGCTGTTCACCCAGGACCCGCAGGTAGCAAAAGCAATGGTTATGGCTCTAGCGTACTCGATCATTCTCTATTTTGACTTCCGTGAAATGGTCAGATGGGCCAAGGATTAGCCGCGATGCGATTTTGCTTGAGGCAGATTGCCCAACTCGCTAGCGATCTTCTCCGCAATTTCTTCCACGTCGGCGCATGTTAAATCCAGCGGCGGCAGACTGGCTGACGCCGCCAACATGGGGTTGAAGAGTCCTCTTCCTTCCTTCTCGGCGAGGCGAAAATCGGTGCGAAACAGGATCCGTGGTTTGCCCTTTGCGTATGCATAGCCACATTCCCAACAAGTACCAGAATCTGGATCTGCTCCGTCCATGTTGGCAACGACGACATCAGCAGCGTCGATTGCTGCAACGTCATCAGCGAAAATCTGCTCGGCCGTCTTGCCGGAGCTCTCATGCTCCTGTGGCAGCCAGACTGCAAATTTCCGACGGGTCAGGCCGTCTCTGAGTTGGGCGTTGAACGCACGTTCGGCCGCTGTGAACAAAGGTCCAGCGAGATAGATACGCATGATTGTCTGCCTCCGTTGTGGACTGCCGGCCTTGGTTGGCTACTCCTTGTGAAACACGGTTACCTTCGGCGGCGTCCCCTCGAGGCCAAGCTCGCTCCAGCGCGCGACCGCGCGATCATAGGTGCTCCGCCGCAACAGCGTCGCCTGCGGAAATTGCTTGATATGCTTGTGCGGCTTGCAGGCATTGATCAGCACTTTCGATCCGTAGGGCCGCAGCTCGGGCGGATACTGGCTTGGATCGAGCCCGGTCGACCAGGTGTTGCGCAGAATGTCGAGGTCTTCGGCGGGATGGCAGCGCGTTGAGAGCGCCCACAGCACGTCGTTGACGTCGGTTGGGTCGACATCGTCGTCCACCGCAATGATCCACTTGGTGTAGTAGGCGGCGGCCGGGCACTGCGCGGTCAGCGCCAGCACCTGTGCGGCGTGGCCGGCATATTGCTGCTGCATCGACACCACCACCATGCCCCAGCCGGACGCCGCGGCCGGATGCGCATAGGCGCCGACGATGCCGGAGACGCCGATACGATCGAGATTGTCGAGGACGCGGGCCGACCGCATGATCGCGTAATAGGCGCCGATCTCGCAGGAGGGATATTTCGCCATCAGGGCCGCGGTCAGGATCGGGGAGCGCCGGTGATGCACTGCCTTCACCTCGATCACCGGCTGTGGCGCGCGCTCGCGCCCGTAGTAGCCGGTGAACTCGCCGAGCGGGCCTTCCTCCTCGCTGTCGCCCGGATGCAGAACTCCCTCGATGACGAGCTCGGCGTTGGCGGGGATCGGCAGGCTCACATAGTCAGCCTCGGTCAATTCGACACCATGTCCCATCAGGCCGCCGGCGACATCGAGCTCGCTTTCCTTGATGCCGAAGACCTGCGCCGCCAGCATGAACAGCACCGGATCGATGCCATAGGCGGCTACGACCTCGCACGGCTTGCCGCGCGCCCACCATGCTTCGCGATCGATCAGCCCATGCTTGCCGGGCGAACAGTAGAGACCCACGCGGCGCGGACCATGCAGCATCTGCCGATAGCAGCCGACATTGATGCGGCCGGTGTCGGGGTTGCGCGTCAGCGTGATGTCGCCGGTCCCGATATAGCGGCCGCCGTCGCCCGGCCAGAATTTCGGCGCCGGAAATTGCGTGAGGTCGACCTCGTCGCCGCGCAGTATAACCTCGTTGACGCGCGCGTCTTCTTTCGCGACCACGACCGGCTTGATCCGCCGCTGCATGATGTCGCGCGACGCCGAAATCATCTCGGTGGTCGACAGCGCGGGATCGAGACCGACCGCGAGCGCATAGCGCTCCTTGCTCGATCCCAGCATGTTGGCGAGGACGCGCGTGCCGGAGCGGTCATCTGTAATGGTCTCGAACAGCAGCGCCGGCGCGTTTTCGCGGCGTGTTGTGAGATAGGCGATGGCCGCAAGCTCCTCGTCGGCGTCGACCGGCTTGTCAATGCGCTTGAGGAGGCCCTGGGCTTCGATCAGCGCCAGCCATTCACGCAGATCGCGCCAGGCGACGGGCCGCGCTTCATTGGGGCCAACGGTGCCGGCGGCCTGCTCGATGATCTGTTCTTCCATGACGCTCGCGTTCCTGCTGCCGATATCCATTGCGGACGACCATGGGCAGCTTAACGCAAGCGAGAAGCCTGTTGCCGCTCAGAAATCGGGCTTGGTGGCGCGCGGGATCGGGAACAGGCCCTGGTTGAAGTGATCCTCGTTGTTCTCGGCGCAGACCGTCTCGACCAGCGGGTTGGGGACCTTGCGCCAGCGCTGGATCAGGTACAGCGGCTCGTTGAAAGTGTCGGGATCGTCGACCTTCACGAACGCTTCGATCCTGTTGCCGTTGTCGACGAGCTTGATGCTTTCGGTGACGTGCAGCTTCTCGGTATGCGGCGTGCGGTTATTGTCGATGTAGCTGTTCTTGGTCTGCAACCCGATGGTGTCGATGACGAGGGTGTCGCCGTCCTCATAGTGCCCGATCGACTCGCCGAACCACGACGGTTTTACGTTTTCGGAATGCTTGTCGGTGAGAAAAATGCGCCGCACCATGTGGTCGCGCTGCCAGATCATGTAGACGACTTTGGGCGTCTGGATGAAATAGAACGGCTCTGCCGGGTAAAGCAGCTGTCCGGGGACGCCACCCGGATAGCAGCGTGCTTGCGCGGCGAACGGCACCTGGCGCTTGCCGCTCAGCACCTCGTCGTTCGAGGCTTTCATCTGCGCCGCAGCCCAGGGCTTGAGCACCGGATCCTTCCAGTTGCCAAGCCGCACCGTGACCTGACCAGGGCCATCGAGATTGCCGTGGTAGGCATAGTCCGGATCAGTGCGGATAGGACCGCGCATGCCGGCAGGCGGGTCGCGCCACTCGGCGCCGGCGGAGAGCCAGGCGAATGTGCTCGAGGCCAGGTCGGGGATCTTGCCCTGCGCCGAGGCCGGGCTTGCGAGTGCCACACTGGCGATGCCCAACGCGATCACGGTGCTCGAAAGAAGCGTCCTGCGTACGCTCGTGAATGGCGACATCATTCCCTCCATCAGCAGCGGAATTGCGGTCTACGCAAGCTCCCGAAAGCGAAGCGGGTCTTTGTCGTTAGGCAGGTTCTCGATCAGAAATCGGGCTTCTTGGCGCGCGGGATCGGAAACAGATTGTGCCCGAAGTGATCCTCGTTGTTCTCGGCGCAGACCGTCTCCACGAGCGGGTTTTCCACTTTCCGCCAGCGCTGCACCAGGTGGAGCGGCTCGTTGAACGTGTCGGGGTCGGTGACCTTCACCAGGACCTCCAGCGCCTTGCCGTCGGCCGCGGGCTTGAACCGTTCCACAACGTGCAGCTTTTCGGTATGCGGAGTGCGGTAGTTGTCGATGTAGCTCTTCTCGGTCGAGAGCCCGATGGTGTCGATGACCAGCGTATCGCCGGTTTCGTAGTGGCCGATCGACTCGCCGAACCAGGATGGCTTCACATTGTCGGAATGCTTGTCGGTCATGTAGATGCGGCGCACCATATGGTCGCGCTGCCAGATCATGTAGACGACCTTCGGCGTCTGGATGAAATAGAACGGCTCCGCCGGGTAGAGCAGCTGGCCGGGAACGCCGCCAGGGTGACAGGTCGCCTGCGCCGAGAAGGGCAGCCCGCGCTTGCCGCTGGTCACCTCCTCGTTGGAAATGCGCATCTGCTCGGCCGCCCACGGCTTGAGCACCGGGTCGCGCCAGTTGCCAAGCCGCACCGTCACCTGACCCGCGCCATCCTGGTTCATATGCTGACGTTGTTCGGGATCGGCCGGGATCGGCCCGCGCAATCCGGCCGGCGGCGGCAGCCATTCCGGCCTGATGATGAGCCACGCGAACGTGCTCGACGCGAGCTCTGGGATTGTGCCGTTGGGCGCCTGCGCCGAGGCTTGACCCGTCCAGGCCGTGACGCTCAAGCCGAGCGCAACCGTCAGCGCAGCGCACAGATGGAGAGGCGTTTGGGTCGACATCGCGATCTCTCCTTTCAGGGCCGCCGCACGCCCGGTATGGAGGAGATGTCGCGATGCTCCTCGCCGCACACATAGTCCTCGATCCGCAGGTCGTTGCGCAGAGTGAACAGGAAGCGCGCCTGCCAATCGCGCGTGTAGTATTCGGGATCGTGCACTGTGATCAGCACCTCGAGCTCGGTCGGGCTGATCCGGCGAATGCGCTCGACTGTTTTCATGCCGTCGGACTGCGGCGCGCCGGTTGCGTCCGCGAAGGTGACGTCGCCCTTGAAGCCCGCGGATTCGATCACCAGCGTGTCGCCCTCGAAGCGGCCGATTGAATAGCCGTTATAGGACGGGAAAGTGATCAGCTCGCGCTCAGGCGGCATCGGCTTGTTCATACGGACAACGCGAACCTGGTGGCTGAGCTCATAAAGGAGCGTCATGTTGCCGGGCGGCCCGTACACAATCTCGAACGGATAGGGATTGGCCCAGACCCGCGGCAGCCCGTCGGGTACGCAGACGGTCCGCGCGGTGTCCTCGGTCGAGCCATCCTTGAAGCCGGCGATGTTGGCCTCATAGGCTTTCTTGCCGGCAGGCGTGAAGGGCAGCTCGCCGCCGCCGACGATCTCGATCTTGGCGTTGTATTGCTTCGTCCAATAAATGCCTGAGAGATCAGGCTCTTGGCCGTGGGCGGCGAAGACCGAGAGCGCTAAAAATACAGGTGTAGCTATACCGGCAACACCGCGGACGCGGCCATATCCCATTGGGCACCTCCCTTGGGCGGGATCGTTCCCGCCTCAATCTTTCTGACAGCGCGCTCCGAGTAAGCTCTGATTCGCAGTCAGCTTTGTCGGAGCTGCGGACTAGGCGCTGTCTTCCGTGGAACGATAGCACGCAGAATGGCCATCAGAAAAGCGCCGGCAACAGAGCGAATTGCCGCGACAGCCGGGTGGTCTTCTTGCGCTGCAGCGTCAGGCGATGGCGCGCGTCTACAGCCTGTTGCACAGTCTGGTTGCGGCGTTGGGCGAGCTGTGGAATGCTGACAGACAGTCTCGATGTGCGAATGCCAAGCAATTCACAAGCAAGCAATCACAAAGCTGGGAGGCGGAGACGTCCATGAATCTTAAGCGACTAAGGAATCTCAGGCGATTAGGCTTTGCAGGTATGGCCGCCGTCATGTGCGCCGCACCGGCTGCTCTGGCGCATCATTCGTTTGCCATGTTCGATGCCGGCAAGCTGGTCACGCTGGAAGGGACGGTCAAGCAGTTCCAATGGACCAATCCGCATGCGTGGATCATCCTGATGGTGAATGAGCAGGAAGGTCAGCCGCCGGCGCAATGGGCGATCGAGATGAACGGGCCGACTGGCCTGGCGCGCGATGGCTGGCTTCCGAAGACTCTGACGCCCGGCATGCAGGTGAAAGTGGTCATCCATCCGCTGCGCGATGGCAACAAGGGCGGCCAGTATCTCGCGGTCACGCTTCCGGACGGGACCTTGATGGGCAACCCGCAAGGCCGCGGCAATCCGGCGCAAGTGCGCGGCGAGTAGGTTGGTAAGCCGAGTCGGCAACGGGCCTGACTTTTTCGGGACGCACGCGTTTCATGAGGGCGCGCCTCGATTTGGCGCGCCCGTGATCGTGCCTATCAGGCGTTCCTGATCAATTATGATTGCGGAACGAATTGTAAACGTTGCGCAGGAAGCTGGGCCCGGTTCCAAGGCCCTGCGGCGTGGCCCATTTCATGTTTAGATCAGCCAACGGGTCCATCGCGAGAACCTGCTGCTCGGTCTTTCCTTCGTCGTAAAGTTTCTTCACCCGGTCGCGCGCCGTCGCCAGCATATTACGAAAATCCTGGAGATCGGCCTTGGTGGCGAGCGAACCATGGCCGGGCACGATCTTGGTGTTGTCGTTGGCCGCCTTGAGGTACCGATCGCTGGCGAGGACCATGCCTTCGATGCCGCCGCCATTGCTCCAGTCGATATTGGGATATCGTGCGCGGGAGAAGGTGTCGCCGAGCGCGAGCACGTTGGCGTCGGGGAAATAGACCCAGGTGTCGCCGTCGGTATGGGCATTGATCACGTGCCTGAGCTCAGCGACGCGGCCGCCGACTTCGACCTTCGTGTCGCCGACCTGATAAGTCACGGTCGGGATCGCGCCCGCCGGGGCGGGCGGCGTCTTGTTCCCGTTGAAGAGATTGGTGGTGCCGGCGGCGAGTCGGATGCGGAGATTGTCGTGGCCCACGATCGTCGCGCCTTCCTTTTGGAACAGCTCGTTTCCGTCGACGTGATCGCCGTGGTAGTGGGTATTGATCAGATACTTGATCGGCAGCGGCGAGAGTTTTGCGATGGCCGCCTTGATCTTGTCGTGGAGCGGCGAAAATTGACTGTCGATCATGATGATGCCGTCGGTACCCACCGCAACGGTGATGTTGCCGCCCTGGCCTTCCAGCATATAAGTCTTGTTGCCGAGGTCGGTCGTTTTGATCTCGACCTTGGAGTAATCAACACCTTGACCATTTGCGGCGGCCGCCACGAGCAAAGCCGCGCCGGCCAGTAGGGCGATATTGATCCGCTTCATGCTGGGTATCCTCCCTGATCGTTTTTGATGATTGATGCTGACTTGAGTGAGCCTGAGCTCGGGTGAATGCTACATCACCTTCGGCAGCGGGCGAAGGGGGATCCCGCGAGTAGGCCTTAGCTCAGCGCCCCCTCGATCGTGCCCATCAGGCACGCCGTCAGTGTGCCGCCGACGATCGATTTGAGGCCAAGCGATATCACATCGTCGCGCCGCTCCGGCGCCATGGTGGCGAGCCCGAAGGGGCGGCTGCTGTTCACTGACCCCTCCGGCCGGCCGGGTACATCGCTAAGAGCTTGCTCCGCTCTGCCGCACTCAACGGAAAGTAATGCGCCGTCTGCGAGGAAAACAGCGCCGGACGGCAGGGTGCCGGGCGGCCGCACATCAGCAGCGCCGGATTAGAATTGTGGGGGAGGCCGATCGCATGCCCGAGCTCATGCGCGATCACGTTGCGCATGACATTGGGTAGCGACGTCGGCAGGCTATTGGTGTTTCGGATCATCACCACGGCGCCTTGCCCGCCGGGCAGGCGATTGACGTGGGAGACGAACTCGCCGTCCGACAACACGACCACGATCTCGCCCGGCTGGCCCGACGCGCCGCCGCCGAGCGAAACCGGCCCCAGGCGGAAGCCGCTGCCTATCCCGGCCAGGATCCCATTCCAATGCGCCACGGCCGCATGCACCAGCGGTACGCGCGCATCGCCGCTTTGACCAACCGAGATCAAGATCCTCGGAACCTTGGTCAGCGGCACGCCAAAGCCGCTCCGCTGCGCCTGTGCCGGAGCCGCAGCACAGAGCAGCGCGACCAAGGCGCCGGCGATACGTGTCATGCTTTCCCTCCTTCAAACGTGATCGGCTGGCCGGTCGCAACAGTGACCCCAGTACGCCGACCCCACGACAGCGCAATCTTGTCTATTGATCTCGCTGGGGCGCCGCATCATCCGAATGGAGGATCGGCGACTCGGAATCATCGCTGCGACGTCGCTGCTAGTCTCATAGAGAAAGACTCAGCTGATCGCCCCGACGATCGCGCCCATCAGGCATGTCGTCAGCGTGCCGCCGACGATCGATTTGAAGCCAAGCGATATTACATCGCTGCGGCGCTCCGGCGCCATGGTGGCGAGCCCGCCGATCATGATCCCGAGCGAGCCGAAATTGGCAAACCCGCACATCGCGTAGAGCAGGATCAGCCGCGAGCGCGGGTCGAGCATCTCGGGCGAAAGCTTGGAGAGCTCCACATAGGCGATGAACTCGTTGAGGATGGTCTTGATGCCCATCAGGCCGCCGGCGGTCACCGCCTGATCCCACGGCATGCCCATCATCCAGCATAGCGGCGCCATTGCTAGCCCCAGGATGCGCTGCAGCGATATTGGTTGCGCGGCGACTTCCGGCAGCAGGCCGAGGATCGCGTTGGCCAGATGAACGAGCGCGACCAGCACGATCAGCATTGCGCAGACGCTGAGCAGGAGCTCGAGGCCGGCGGTGGTGCCCTTGACCACCGCGTCCATGGTTCCGGTTGCCACCGGCTCGGGATCAATCAGGACGCCTTTCGTTTGCTGCAGCTGCGTTTCCGGCACCATGATGAGACTGATCAGGATCGCGGCCGGTGCGCCCAGCACGGAGGCAATCAGCAGGTGCGCGGCCGCGTCGGGAATGAGCGGACCGAGGATGATGGCGTAGATCACCAGCACGGTGCCGGCGATGCCGGCCATGCCACCGGTCATCACGATGAACAGCTCGCTGCGCGTCAGCCGCGCGAGATAGGGCCTGATGAACAACGGCGCCTCCACCATGCCGAGGAAGATGTTGGCGGCAGTCGCAAGCCCGACCGCGCCACCGACGCCGAGCGTGTTTTGCAGCAGCCAGGAAAAGGCACGAACAACCGGCGGCAGCACGCGCCAGTAGAACAGCAGCGTGGTGAGCGCGCTCATCACCAGAAGGATCGGCAAAGCCTGGAACGCCAGCACGAACTCCGCGCCTGGCGCTTTCAGCTCATAGGGCAGCGGCCCGCCGCCGAGATAGCCGAACACGAAGGACGTGCCAGCCTGCGTGGCCGCCGCGACCGCGCCAACCGCGCGGTTGACCACCCCGAGCACCTCCGCGACCTTCGGCACCTTGATCAGCACAAAGGCAAGAATGATGGTCAGCGCCAGGCCGGTGGTGACCGGTCGCCACGCCACTCTTCGCCGGTGCTCGCTGATCGCCCACGCAATCGCAAGCAGCGCAACGACCCCAAGCGCCGATTGAAGCTGCAGCATTGCCCCGCCCATGATTCCCCCGGCAGGGGATTGTACACGGGGAAGGGGGTTGCGCGATGCTCTCTTGCCAGTCATGGACTGGGCCTCTTGCTATTCTCGCTGAACGAGGCCGCCATGGCTCAACGCATCCGCTTCGACTTCGGCACCCTCACGCTCGATGCCGAGCTGCTCGACACGCCGACCGCGCAGGCGATCGTGGCGGCATTGCCGTTCTCGGCTTCGGCCATGACCTGGGGCGAGGAGGTCTACTTCGAGACGCCGGTGACGCTGCCGCGCGAGAAGGGCGCCCGCGCTGTTGTGGTTCCGGGCGAGGTCGCGTTCTGGCCTGAAGGCTCGTGCATCGCGCTTGGCTTCGGCCGCACGCCGATCTCGCAAGGCAACGAGACGCGGCTCGCCGCACCCTGCAACGTGTTCGCCAAGGCGGTTGGCGACGTGAAGGCGCTCGCGACGGTGAAGGCGGGCGCCACCGTGAAGGTGACGACTATCGGGTAATCAGCCCCGCCCGACAAACGGCATCATGTTTGCCATTATGGTCATGAACAGAACGTTGGTGTCGAGCGGCAGGTTGGCCATGTAGACCACGGCGCGGCCGACGTCGTCGGCGTTCATGCGCGCCTCGACCATCGAGCGCCCGTTCGGCTGTAGCACGCCCTGGCCCTGCACCATGCGCTCGGTGAGCGGGGTCGCTGCATTGCCGATGTCGATCTGGCCGCAGACGATGTCCTTGCCGCGGCAGTCGAGCGCGGTCTGTTTGGTCAGGCCGGTCACCGCGTGCTTGGTCGCCGTGTAGGCGGCCGCGCCCGGCCGCGGCGTGTGCGCCGAGATCGAGCCATTGTTGATGATGCGCCCGCCGCGCGGGTCCTGCGCTTTCATCAGCCGGATCGCTTCCTGCGTGCACAGGAATATGCCGGTGAGATTGATATCGACGACCTTCCTCCAGGTCTCGAGGGCTAAGTCCTCGATCGGCGTGGCCGGCGCGCCGATGCCGGCGTTGTTGAACAGGACATCGAGTCGTCCGAACGCCTCCTTGGTGCGCGCGAATGCGGCTTTGACCGAGGCCGGATCGCTCACGTCGGTCGGCATCACCAGGCTTTTGCCGTTGGTGCTCGTGCCCTCGGCCGCGGTCTCCTCGAGCTTGTCGGCCCGGCGTCCGGCGAGCGTGACCGCATAACCCTCCCGCATGAGGGCGAGCGCGACGGCCTTGCCGATCCCGGTGCCGGCGCCGGTGACGAGGGCGACTTTATGTGATGCAGCCATGGGGTGGTCCTCCTACCAGCTAATGCCCCGCTTCCGAAGTTCGTGAGTCGTCGCGGCACCCTCTGACACGAACTTCGGAAGCAAAGGGGCACTAGCAACTCTATGATTCTAGTGCCGCTTTTCGATTTGAAGTTCCTAACAGAGTTTGCTGCACATGGTGTAGGAACTTCAAATCGGCGGCACTAGTCGCATTATCAACGTTGCACCTGTCGGGACGCAATGCGGTAGTATTGCGGAGCGGAGATTGACGAAGGAGCGGGAGGATGACGCGACGCAAGCTGCTGCGGCTTGGATTGGCGGCCCTGTCCACACCGCTCATGGCGCCGCCTTGGGCGCACGCCCAAGCGAAATACCCCGAGCGCCCGATCCGGCTGGTCATTCCATTCCCGCCTGGTGGCGTGAACGACGCTGTTGGCAGGCCCTGGGCCGACAAGATGAAGGGCTTGCTCGGCACTGTCGTGGTCGAGAATGTGGGCGGGGCTGGCGGGGCGGTGGGTGCGCTCGCGGTCGCCCGCGCGCAGCCTGACGGCTATACGCTTCTTCTCGGCTCGGGCGGCACCCAGGTGATCATCCCGATTGCCAGCAGCCAGCCACAATACGATCCGGTCAAGGCGTTTGAGACGATCGCGCTCCTCGGCATCACGGCGGTGTGCATTGCGGTGCATCCGTCGGTGCCGGTGCAGACGCTGCACGAGCTCATCGCCTATGCCAAGGCCAATCCCGGCAAGCTGTCCTATGGCTCAGCCGGCTCGGGCACCATGACGCATCTCACCGGCGAACTGTTCAAGGTTCTCTCCGGCACACCCGATATCGTGCATATCCCCTATCGCGGGGCGGGGCCGGCGCTGACCGATGCCATATCCGGACATATTCCGATGATCACGCCCAACGTGACCGGGCAGGTGATCGAGCTCAACAAGTCCGGCAAGCTGCGCATCGTTGCCGTCACGACGCCGACGCGGGTCGCGGCCGCGCCCGACATTCCAACCGCGATCGAGGCGGGGCTGCCGAACATGATCTCGCAGAACTTCGTCGCCCTGTTTGCTCCGGCCGGAACGCCGAGGCCGATCATCGAGCAAGTCGCGCAGGCGACGCGGTCGGGCCTTTCTGATCGCGAGCTGCAAGATCTGTTTCACCAGGCGGCGTTCGAGCCGCGCCCCGATTCCGGGCCTGAGCACGCCCGCCGGTTCCTGGATGACGAGATCACGCGCTGGTCGCCGATCATCAAGGCGATCAAGTTGAAACTCGATTGAGCAAGGGGAGAGGAAGCCATGCGGCGACGCGACGTGCTGGCGCTTGGACTTGTGGCGCTCTCGGCGCCAGCAATCGTCTCGCGGCGGGTGAGTGCGCAGTCGCGCTATCCGGACCGCCCGATCCGGCTGGTGATTCCATTCACGACCGGCGGTGTGAATGACGCGGTCGGACGGCCGTGGGCGGACAAGATGAAGGCGCTGCTCGGCACCGTGGTGGTCGAGAATATCGGTGGCGCCGGAGGCGGTCTTGGCGCGGCGGCGGTCGCGCGCGCGCGGCCCGATGGCTACACCATTCTGCTTGGCGGCATGGGCTCGCAGGTGATCGTCGGCGTTGCCACCAACCGGGCCAACTATGATCCGATCGCGGACTTTACGCCGATTGCGCTCCTCGGCGTCACCGCGCTCACCATCGCGGTGCATCCCTCGGTGCCGGCGCAAACGCTGACCGAGCTGATCGCCTATGCCAAAGCCAATCGTGGCAAGCTGTCGTTCGGCTCCTCGGGCGCCGGCGCGATGACGCATCTGACCGGCGAATTGTTCAAGTCGCTCGCCGGCCTGCCTGACATCGTGCATATCCCTTATCGCGGCGGTGGACCGCTGATCTCAGACCTGATCAGCGGGCACATCCCGATCATCGCGCAGAGCGTCACCGCCAACATGATGGAACTGCATGAGACCGGCAAGGTGCGGATGCTGTGCGTGACGAGCCCCAAGCGGCTTGCCGCCTTTCCATCGCTGCCGACCGCAGTCGAGGCCGGTTTGCCCAACATGGTGGCGCAGAATTTCATCGGCCTGTTCGCGCCGGCTAAGACTCCGAAGGAGATCATCGACCAGCTCGCGCAGGTCACCCGCGCCGCCATGGCTGATCAGCAGTTCCGGCAGGCCTTCGTGTCGGCGGGATTCGACCCCTATCCCGATTCAACGCCGGAGGCGACGCAGCAGTTTGTCGAGGCCGAGATCGCGCGCTGGACGCCGATCATCAAGTCGATCGGCTTGAAGCTGGATTGAGTACACCGCCACGCCCGCTGACTGACGTGCCGCCTATTTTGGTGGACCCGAATAGCCGACCTTCAGCCCAATCACCTGGCACGACAGATTACGGGTGCTATGAACAAGCCCAGCACCAACCATCATCTCTCTGCCGTTGAAATAGGTGATGTAATAATAGATGGCCTGAGCAGATACATTCCCGAGATCGCTTGTACCCAGCCAAACCTGGGCGGCCGCAACAGAGCTTATCGCAGCATTCGGTGGGCATGCGAGTGAGCATCCCGCTGCGTTTTCACGCTGGCAGACATAATTCCATTGGAAGATGGGATGGAACGTCGACGGAAAGGGTTGATTGGGCGGCTCTGGTAGCAGAACCGTGTTCTCTCTTGCTGGCGGATTGGTTGCGGGGCGGCCCTGTGCCAATGCGGATGGGGCGGGCCAGCCGGCCATTACGGAGAGCGAAAGCAGCACGCAAAAACGCAACGAGTGCATGGATACCTCCCAAGGCTACGGTATTATAGCCCCAGGTGTGGGCCTAGGCCACGGCCGTCTCACCGGCCGTGGACGAGAGGATGAGATCTTCCGAATCAGAAGGGCGAGGCATCAGCCGGCGAGCGCCAGGTTGGGGCCGGCATGCTCATCCTTGATCCGGAACGAGTCCGGCTCGGCGAGGCGCTTAGAGAACTCGGCGGCGGTGCCGGGGCGGCCAAACCGGAAGCCCTGCATTGTGTGGACGCCGGCGGCGCGCAGGAACAGATGCTGCTCGGCGGTTTCCACGCCCTCGGCGGTCACCTTCATGCCGAGACCACGGCCGAGGCTCACCACCGCATGCACGATCGCGGCCGCGTCGGCCGCGCGCTCGATCGAGAGCACGAAACTCCTGTCGATCTTGAGCTTGTCGAAGGGAAAGCGCCGCAGATAGAGCAGGCTCGAATAGCCGGTGCCAAAGTCGTCGAGCGCGAGCTGCACGCCGAGCGCCTTGAGGCGGAACATCGCGAGCTCGGCGGTGTCGACGTTGCCGAGCAGCGTGCTCTCGGTGACCTCGAGCTCGAGCCTGGTTGGATCGAATCCGGTTTCCGCCAGGATGCGCTCGACCACGTCGACGAATTCGGTGCGGCGGAACTGCAGTGGCGACACATTGACGGCGACGCTGATATCCGGCCAGGCTTTGCCGTCGAGGCAGGCGCGCCGCAACACCCACTCGCCGAGCTGGACGATCAGTCCGCTATTCTCGGCGATCGGAATGAACTCGGACGGCGGAATCTCGCCGCGCGCCGGATGGATCCAGCGGCACAAGGCCTCGACGCCCACGACCTTTTCGGCGCTGTTGTTGACGATCGGCTGATAGGCGATCTGCAGCTCGTCACGTTCGATCGCCATACGCAGATCGTTCTCGACCAGCTTGCGCTTGAGCAGGTCGGTGTCCATGTCGATGTCGTAGATGCAGGCGCGATTACGACCCTCATTCTTGGCCCGGTAGAGCGCCATGTCGGCGTGACGCATGACGTCCGCTGGCTCGCTGATATTCTTGTGGATCATCGCGATGCCGACGGAGGCGCCGATCACGATCGTCTTGTCGTTGATGGTGTAGGGCGTGCAAAGCGCCGCGATCAGCCGATTGGCGATCACCTGCAGCGTCGTCGGGTCGCGTCCCGACGCCGTGATGACGCCGAACTCATCGCCGCCAATGCGGGCGACAAGGTCGTCGCCACGCAGCGCGCTGGTCAGCCGTTGTGTGACGGAGCGGATGAGCTCGTCGCCAATCGGATGGCCGAGCGTGTCATTGACGTCCTTGAAGTGGTCGAGGTCGATGTAGAAAACGGCTGCAGGTGCGCCACCGTCGCGCACCTTCTCGATGGTCTCTTCGAGCCGCTCGCCGAATGAGATGCGGTTGGGCAGGCCACACAGCGGATCGTGCAGGGCGAGGTGACGCAGCCGGGTCTCGCCAGCCGCGATGGCGGCCGAGGTGCGGCGCATGTGGCGGAAGAGGAGCAAGGCCAAGATCGCCAGGCCCGCAAGTGCGATGGCAAGGAACGGTATGATATCGGCGAGGATTTCCGCGCCCGGCTGCTTTGGCGCCCAGGCCAGCCGGGCGATGATGTGGCCCCGCCAGTCGGTCAATTCGAAGATGCGCTCGTCGCTTGCCAGCGGCTGCTCGTCCAGGCTGTGCAGGTTGCGCAGTTGCAGCAGTGAGGCGATCTCGGCCAGGACATCGGCGTCGAGCCATTGGACGCTCGCAATGACCGGGGCTCTGCTTGCAATAACGGATGATGCCTCTCCTTCAGCAGCGATTGCGATCGCGGCAACGATCGCGGGTCGGTTCAGAAATCTCTGAACGCCCGCGATGCGGTAGCGCTGCTTAGGCGTCGTGGACGCGTCGGACCACACCTTGCCATCGGCATCGAGCCCGCCGCCTTTGCGCAATACGTCGAGCATCGGCATGAGATCGGGCCGAACGGAGTTGAACCAGCTCGGATCTGATCCGCGGCCACCGAGCGAAGCGTAGAGCAGGCGCTCGAATGGGTCGACGACAAAGACGAGATCGTGGTTGTACAAGGACTGCAGCCGTTGGTCGGCATAGACCTTCACCCAGTCCATGTCGAAATCGATGCGCAGCTTGCGGTAGGCCGCGTCCGACATGACGACGGTCTCGAGCTCCCGCAACACGCGTTGGCTATGGTTTGTCAGCGCGCGCGAGATGAGCCGCCGCTCGGCGTCAAGCGCTACTTCGTCGGCCCGCCCGGCTGCCCCCAGCACGGCGACGACCACGCACACGATGGCGATGGCGACGATGATGCCGATCGGCACCACGATGCTCAGGCGCTCCACCCGCTCAGCAGGCGTACTACGTCGGATGCTGGTATCGGACGCAGACAAGTCGACGATCCTTCCCCGGAGGCGGTACGCCCTGGAAAAATAGGGGAAAAATGCTTGCGTTTGACTTGCGACCGCGGCTGCGGGCGGCTTGTCAGGACCGATGCGGGGGTCCTTTCATCCGGCGACACTAATCAGGAGTAAACGCGCGCCCCGAAATTTACGGCTTGGCAGGAAAGCTTAACGAACCGTGCTCAACGAACCGTCTTGTAAGGCGGGCGTGGGATATTGGCATGCGCTGCCCGCAGCGCCGCCGACCAGCGCTCCCGCAGGTCGTGGAAATAGGGCTCTCCCGGCTCAATGCGATATTCAAGCTCGGCCTTGCATTCGTCGCGGCGGGCCACCAGGACATCAAGCGGCAGCCCGACGCTCAGGTTCGAGCGCATGGTCGAGTCGACCGATACCAGGCCGATCTTGAGCGCGTCGTAGAGATCGGAGCCGTAGGTGATGGCGCGGTCGAGCACCGGCTTGCCGTATTTGTGCTCGCCGATCTGCAGATAGGGGGTGTCCTGCGTACATTCGATGAAGTTGCCGGCCGAATAGAGCAGAAAAAGCCTTGGCCGCTCGCCTTTGATCTGGCCACCGAGCAGAAACGAGACGTCGAATTTGACATCCGATGCGTTGAGCGCCTGGCCCTCGTCGGCGAAGATCTTTCGGATAGCCCGTCCGACGCTCTGCGCTGACTGAAACATAGTGCCCGTGCTCATCAGCGTTTCGGTCTCGCCGGTCTCCGGATCCTCCCAGCCCTCCCGCAGCATGCTGACGACCGACTGGCTGATGGAGAGATTGCCAGAGGTTGCGATCGCCATGATGCGCTCTCCGGGCTGCGAAAAGACATGAAGCTTGCGGAAGGTCGAGATGTTGTCGACGCCCGCATTGGTGCGGGTGTCGGCGAACATGACGAGGCCATCGCGAACGAGGATTCCGCAGCAGTAGGTCATGGTGGTTTCCCGTGGGTGCGGCGGTTATAGCGGCCGCTCTAGCGTCGACGCAATGCCGATGCATGCCGCTAGTGCAGCGAATTTGAAGTTCCTGCAGCAGTTGCCGCACGCTCGTTCAGGAACTTCAAATTCAAAGCCGCACTAGAATCACAGAGTTGCTAGTGCTCCTTGGTTTCCGAAGTTCGTGTCAGAGTATGTTGAGGTGTATCACGAACTTCGGAAACGGGGCACTTGCTCAGTTTTGAGTCTGCCCGGCGGCCTGATCGACGCGAATAAGCACTGATAGGGTTTCCTCTATCCCGCCGTAGCGGGTGCCGCGGACCGGCGCCGCACCGAGATAGTCGAGGCCGACCGCGACGCGGATATGGGCGTCGGTCGTACACATGTCGTTGGCAGGATCGAACGCGACCCAGCCGAGGGTGGGCACGAAGGCCTCGGCCCAGGCGTGGCCGGCGTCCTGGTCGGTCACGCCGTCGTCTCTGCGAAAATAGCCACTCACATAGCGGGCCGGCACGCCGGCGCCGCGGGCGGCGGCGAGAAAGATATGGGTGAGGTCCTGGCAGACACCGCGCTTGAGCGCATATGCCTCTGCCGCTGTCGTGGTGGCGTAGGTCGGATCGGTGTCGAATTGAACGTCGCCATGCAGGCGCTCAAGCAGCAGGTGCAGGAGCTTGAGATCGTCGGCTCCGGCGTCGGCACGTACGCTCGCTGCCAGTGCGGCAATTGCTTCGTCTGGCAGGGTCAGTGGCGTCTCGCGCAGGTAGAGACTCGGCGGAAAACGCTCCACGGCGCCCTGCACCACTCCATTGGTGTCGCGCGTTTCAACCTCGCCCTCGACCAGGACTTTGAGCTCGTCGAGCGGGCCATCGGCGGTGAACGCATGCGCGATATTGCCGAACGCATCTTCGTGCTGATCGAGCCGGCAGTCGCTGGACACGTCGATCCGCCAGTTGATGACGTACTGGCCGTCGTGATTGCGCGGCGTCACGCGCAGGACCTGGATCGCGCTCGTTGCGGGCGTGCCGTAGCGATAGGTCGTCAGGTGCGAGATGCGTAGCCGCATGCCGTTGCGATCCCATGAAGGGCTGTTCTAGTGCCGCCGATTTGAAGTTCCTACACCACCTGCAGCAAACTCGGTTAGGAACTTCAAATCGAAAGGCGGCACTAGAGTCGTAGCGTTGCTAGTGCCCCTTTGTTTCCGAAGTTCGTGTCAGAGCATGCTGAGACGTATCACGAACTTCGGAAACGGGGCACTAGTCGCGGGATGGGCGTCAACCATGTCCAACACCCACCATCAGGCACAGGGCGTGCCATTGCTGCTTCCAGGTTGCTCCCAGTTGGCCTGTAACCAATCCCGGCATCACGTCGAATAGCATGGCAGGGCGCTTTCGGCACTATCGCCGATGGCGTTTTCGCGCGGTAACCGAAGGGAAACGCCAGGGGTTACGTCATGACAGGATCGAATTGGCAACCGCTCGCTGCCCTTGAGCCGCGCCGGCTGCGCGAAGTCCGGCTTGGCGCCCACTTTGCGGCGCAATGGCTCGCGCGCGCGGCGCGCGCCTATGTCGCGCCGAAGCCCGACGACAGCCACACCAATCTGGGCTGGGACACTGTCGACGGCGGCTTGGGCACCCACCCGCTGCCGGACGGCTCGCGCCTCGCACTGCGGCTGCACGATCTCACGCTGATGATCATCTCGACGCAGAGCCAACCTCAGTCGCTGGCGCTCGGCGGCCTTGCCGATGCCGACGTGCGCGCCTGGCTCGCGCGGCGCCTGAGCGAGCTTGGGCTCGACGCACAGAAGCTCGATGCGCCGGCGCCCTACACGATGCCTGCGTTTGGGATCGCGACCGGCGCCCGCTACGCCGTTGACGGCGAGGCTCTCTCGCTGCTCGCGGCCTGGTACACAAACGCCAACAGCGTGCTGGAAGAGACCCGGCAGATGCTGCTGGCGCGCGGCCTGACCGTTCCGGTTGTGCGATGCTGGCCGCATCATTTCGATCTCGACAGCCTCGTCACCTTTCCGCGTGCTGGCCCGAGTGACGTGCGCACGATGGGCACTGGCTTCTCGCCGGGCGATGAGTACTACGACGAGCCCTATTTCTACGTGAGCGTCCATCCGGCGCCCGCCGGCCGTCCCGTTCTGCCGCCGTTCGCGCATTGGCACACGCGAGACTTTACGGCTGCGGTGGCGAAGGCGAGCGCCCTGCTTGCGGAGCCTGATCATCGCGCGGCGGCCAAGACCTATCTCACCGTCGCAACCGATTTTGCGATTGGGCAACTCTCCGGAGCAGGCCAAGCCCACGCCAGTCAAACCAGCTCGCTCAAAGCAGGTACTGCTCAGTGATGGCGCCGCCGAGCCGGTTGTTGGCGTCGATGAATTTTTCGATGAACTCGTGCAGCCCATGCTGGAAGATCTCGTCCATGCGGCTGTTCTCGATCTGCGTACGGGTGGCGCGGGCCTGACGCTGGGCAGGGCCCTGACGGCCATAGGCGCGCGCGATGTAATCGAGGTTCTGCACCAGGTTGCTATAACAACCTGCGAGCGAGCGCGGCAGCTCGTCCTTGAGGATCAACAGGTCAGCGATCAGCCAGGGTTTCACGCTCTCGCGATAGACCCAGTGATAGGCGGTGAGCGCCGAGACCGAGCGCAGGATCGCCGACCATTGGAAGTAGTCGAGCGGACCACCGACGCGCTCGTTGGCGGGCAGCAGCAGGTGATATTTCACATCGAGGATGCGTGCGGTGTTGTCGGCGCGCTCCATGTAGACGCCAAGGCGCGAGAACCAGTAGGCGTCGTTGCGCAGCATGGTGCGATAGGCGGATCCGTCAAAGCGCAGCGACGTTTCCTGAACCCAGCGCAGGAACCGCGTGAATTCCTCGCGCGAGCTCGGACCATTGCCAAAGCGCTTGAGCTCGAGCCAGGCGCTGTTGATGGCATCCCACATCTCGACTGTGAGTGCGGTGCGCACGGCGCGCGCGTTGGTGCGCGCGAGCTCGAAGCAGCTGCGGATCGATGCGGGGTTGGCGGTCGAAAAGCAGAGGAATTCGGTGACGGTCTCCTCATTGGCCTCGTCATAGAGCGATGAGAAGGCATGGGCGCAGCCTGCGGTAGCGACGGCTGACTCCCATTCATTGGTCGAGCCCACATAGGCAAGCGGCAGCGTAGTGAGTCGATGCGTCACTTCCAGGATGCGCGCCAGATACTCCGCGCGTTCGACGTAGCGCGCGAGCCAGTAGAGGTTATCGGCGGTGCGCGAGAGCATCTAGCGATCCAGCACCCAGGTGTCCTTGGTGCCGCCGCCCTGGCTGGAATTCACCACCAGCGAGCCCTTCTTGAGCGCGACGCGCGTAAGTCCGCCCGGCACGATGCGGATGCGGTCGCGGCCGGTGAGCACGAACGGCCGCAGGTCGACGTGGCGTGGCGCGACGCCTTCCTCGACGCAGGTCGGCGAGGTCGAGAGCGCGAGCGTGGGCTGGGCGACAAAATTCTTGGGGTCCGATTTGAGCTTGGAGCGGAAGGCCGCAATCGTGGCCTTGTCGGCCTTGGGCCCGATCAGCATCCCGTAGCCGCCCGAGCCGTGCACCTCCTTGACCACCAGCTCCTCCAGCTGATCGAGCACATAGGCGAGGTGATCGGGCTCGCGGCAGCGCCAGGTCGGCACGTTCTTCAGGCGCGGCTCCTCGCCCAGATAGAATTTGATGATCGCGGGCATGTAGCTGTAGACCGCCTTGTCGTCAGCGATGCCGGTGCCGACCGCATTGGCGAGTGTGACCTGACCGGCCTGATAGGCCGACATGATGCCGGGCACGCCGAGCGCGGAATCGGGCCGGAACGACAGCGGATCGAGGAAATCGTCGTCGATCCTTCGATAAATGACGTCGACGCGCTGCGGCCCCCGCGTGGTCCGCATGTACACGATATTGTTTTTCACGAACAGGTCGCGGCCTTCGACCAGCTCCACGCCGAGCTTGTCGGCGAGGAACGAGTGCTCGTAGTAGGCGGAGTTATAGACACCGGGCGTGAGCAGCACGACGTTGGGATCGGAGCTTGCGCTCGCCGGCGCGACCGACTTGAGGGTCGCGAGCAGCTCGTCGGGATAGTTCTCGACCGGCGCGATGCGATGGCGCGAGAACAACTCCGGGAACAGGCGAAGCATGATCTCGCGATTCTCCAGCATGTAGGAGACGCCGGAGGGCGTGCGCGCATTGTCCTCGAGCACATAGAAAGTGTCGGCATCGACCCGCACCACGTCGATGCCGGCGACGTGCACATAAATGTCGTGCGGCACCCGCTGGCCGTTCATCTCGGGCCGAAAGACCGGGTTCTGGAACACGAGGTCCTCAGGGACCACGCCGGCTCTGAGAATCTCGCGGCGGCCGTAGACGTCGCGGATGTAGGCGTTGATTGCCTTGACACGCTGCTCGAGGCCGGCTCGCAGCACGTCCCATTCGGCAGCGGAGAGAATGCGCGGCAGCACGTCGAACGGGATCAGGCGCTCCTGGGCGTCAGCATCGCCGTAGACCGCGAAGGTGATGCCGATGCGGCGGAATATGAGCTCGGCCTCGCGCCGCCGATAGTCGAGCACGTCGGGTGGAATGTCGCGCAGCCAGTGCGAGAGCTCGACATAGGATGGGCGCAGCGCTCCGTCGCTGCCGTTCATTTCATCGAATGCTGGCCCCATGGCCGTCCCGAGTTAGCGCGCCCGGATACTCTACCGGACAATTCCTAGGCATCCCAAATCCCTAGGCATCCTATGTGCAAAGTCCGCGCCAATTCAAAGGGGTAGCGCTCAACCCCCGCGGACGTGTCGCTGCCTCTATTTTGGGCGGCGTGACCAACGGCGAGGCGGAGCTGCATCGTCCTGCCCCAGGCGGGAACATTAGCGTTTCGGCTCGGCCGGGCCCATGGCCTCCTCGACCCAGAGCTGCCAGATCCGATCGGTGGCGTGTCCGGGCTCGTTGCGATCCCGATTCCCTTCACCGGCTTTGCCTTCCTCTGCGTCGATATAGACCAAGGGCCCCCCGAGCATGATCGCCTGGATGAGCAGACGGGCATTGACCTCGGTATAGATCGCGCGCGCGACCACACGCTGGACGGTCGGCCCGACTACCACGTTGCCGTGGCCGCGCATGAGCGCGACCGGGCGATCGCCCAGCGTCTCGGCCAGCGCCTTGCCGCGCATGCCATCAGTAATGAGAAGGCTGCCGGAGCCTGCGACCCGGCGCATCTCGAACACCGGCACGTTGGGAGCGAGAAAGCCCGCGCTGTTGAGGATCGGACGCAGCGGCACTTGCGAGACGCTGAACGGGATCACGGTCGGCGAATGACTGTGCAGCACCGCATTGACGTCAGGGCGCGCCTTGTAGACCTCGGAATGGATGAAGCGCTCCGAATAGATCGAGCGGTCGCGCTGGTCGAGCGGCTTGCCATCGAGATCGAACTCCATGATGGCGGCCTTGCTGACGCGGCCCGGCGCGAGCGAGGTCGACATCAGAAAGCGGTTCTTGCGCTCGGGATGACGGATGCTGATGTGGCCGAAGCCGTCGACCACGCCCTGGCGGTAGAGGATGCGATTGGCAGCGACGAGGTCGTCGATCGCGGCGCCGAGATCGGGTGGTGACTGCGCCCATACGGTGGTGCCGAGCGCCGGCAGCGTGATCACGGCGAGGCCACTGAGGGCCCGGCCAAGGCGGCGGATGGCAGCGTACATCGTCGTCTCCATCTCGGATCGAAAGGCCGCGGACCTTTCCGGTGCCGGCGGTCCCCTGAGCATACTTGATCGCCCGGGTAGTGCCTATTTCCGGCTTCCGGTGGCTTGAAGCCGCATCGCCCGCAATGGCAGGGTAGGGTCGGATTCCTTTCCACGACGGCCACCCATCAGGACCACTATGACTGGTACGAATTCCTCCGGGCGCGAGCTTGTCACCGCTGCGCTCTTGGTGATCGGCGACGAGATCCTCTCCGGCCGTACCAAGGACAAGAACATCGGCTACATCGCCGAATATCTGACCGCGCTCGGCATCGACCTCAAGGAGGTCCGGGTGGTGGGCGATATCGAGGCCGAGATCGTGACGACGGTGAATGCGCTGCGGGCGCGTTACACCTATCTGTTCACCACCGGCGGCATCGGCCCGACCCACGACGACATCACCGCCGAGTGTGTCGCGAAGGCGTTCGGCGTGACGATCGACTACGATCCGCGCGCGGTCGAGATCCTCAAGGCGCGGCTCGCCCAAACCGGCGGCGAAATGAACGAGGCGCGCATGCGCATGACCCGCATCCCGGCCGGCGCCGATCTCGTTCACAACAAGGTTTCGGCCGCGCCGGGCTTCTGGCTCGGCAATGTCATCGTGATGGCGGGTGTGCCCTCGATCATGCAGGTGATGCTCGACGAGGTGGCGCCCAAGCTCAAGACCGGCGTGCGCATGCTGTCGGAAACCGTGCGGGCCGATTGCCGCGAGGGTGACATCGGCACCCCGCTCGGCGAGATCGCCAAGGCCAATCCGGAGGTCTCGATCGGCAGCTATCCGTTCTTTGACGAGCAGCGCGGTCCCAACACCAATGTGGTGCTGCGCGCGCGCGATGCCGCCAAGCTCGCGACCGCCAAAGGTGCAGTCGAAGCCATGCTCTCGCGGGTGCGGGCAGCGCAGTGACGCGATCGCTCGGTGGCCGCGCGATGACGCGGTTGTGCGCCTGGTGACGGGCTCGTGAAAGCCGCTGGCGTTGCTGGCGGTCTACAATCGGACGGGTGCGATCATTCAGCAGATGGAGTTAGCCATGTCCATCATCAGCCGCCGTGGAATTCTCCGCAGCAGCGCCTTTGCCGGGATCGCTGCCGCCAGCAGTGCTTGTGCCAGCAATGTTTGGGCGCAGGCCGATCTCGTCCCGACGCCCGAATGCAAGGACAACGATCCACCGACGCTGCCCGAGACCGAAGGCCCGTTCTATCGCGCGCGCACGCCCGAGCGGTTCGACCTCAGCGAGGCGAGCGGCAAAGGCCGGCCCGTCGAGCTTACAGGCTATGTGCTCACCCGCGGCTGCCGGCCCGTCGAGCGCGCGCTCGTTGACCTGTGGCATGCGGACGACGGCGGCGCCTATGACAATCGCGGCTTCCGCTATCGCGGTCATGTGTTCACCGACGAGCAGGGCCGCTATCGCTTCCGCACCATCCAGCCCGGACCCTATCCGGGCCGCACCCGGCACTATCACGTCAAGGTGCAGCCGCCCGGCCAGCGGCTCTTGACCACGCAGCTCTATTTTCCCGGCGAGCCCGCCAACGCCCGCGACGACTTCTTCCATCGCGAGCTGCTGATGCGGGTCGCTGGCCCTGGCCCCGGCATGGCGGCGCGCTTCGACTTCGTCATTGACATGCGCTAAGCAAGGCGGCGTCGGCGATCCCGCCGGCGCGCAGCCACCGGCCAGACGTGCAGCAACCGCAGAAACAGTTTCCCGTTTCCTGGGACCAATTCCATCGCGACGCGCGGGCCCTCGCTTGGCGGCTTGCCGAGGCCGGGCCATTCCAGGCGATCGTCACCATCACGCGTGGCGGGCTGGTGCCGGCCGCGATCGTCGCCCGCGAGCTCGGCATCCGGGTGATCGAGACGGTGTGCATCGCGAGCTACAACCACACCACGCAGGGCGAGCTCACCATGCTCAAGGGCGTCGCCGAGCCCATCGTCGCCGTCGGCGGCGGGCGGGGCAAAGGCGTGCTGGTGGTGGATGATCTGGTCGACACCGGGCAGACCGCCAAGCTCGTGCGCGACATTCTGCCCGAAGCGCATTTCGCTGCCGTCTACGCAAAGCCAATGGGCCGCCCGATGGTCGACACCTTCATCACCGAGGTGTCGCAGGACACCTGGATCTTCTTTCCCTGGGACACCGGGCTCGCGTTCCAGCCGCCCATTCGGGAGAGTGGGCTCTAGCGGCGCCAGCTGCTATCATGGCGGCTACACGATCGCTGCCGGAGATACGCCATGGACGCCGTTACACCCAAACACGCAACCCATGTACGCCCCGCCACCATGGAATGGCAGAAGACGCGCTTTCCAGGCTGCGAGATCAAGACGTTGCTGTTCGACGCGCAGAGCGGGCTCGTCACTGTGCTGACGCGCTTTGCGCCGGGCGCGCTGCTGCCCGACCACGAGCACGTCAAGATCGAGCAGACCTACGTGCTCGAAGGCCGCCTCGTCGACCAGGATGGCCCTGACGCTGGGCTCTCGGTCGGCCCCGGCGAGTTCGTCTGGCGCCCGGCCGGCAGCCGGCACAGCGCCTATGCGCCCGAGGGCGGGGTGATGCTCGCGATGTTCCAGCTGCCCAACAAGTTCTTCGAGCGCGACGGCCGCGTCACCGACGCCAACGGCGAGGACTGGGAGAACGTGTGGGGGCGGATGTTCAAGGAATAGGCGCGGCGGCGAGCTCGCGGGCCGGATGACGCCGCATCCGAAATGCTTTATCGCTCGCGCGTCGTCTATACTTGTCCTTCCCTGTTTGCGGACGTGGCGAAACGGTAGACGCAAGGGACTTAAAAACAGATTTCTTGCAGGTGCGACGTCCCGCCGCGGATCGCCAAAATTTCCCATAGAAACAGTGGCTTAAGAAGGGCCGTGTGCGCGCACTTCCCGCTACCATCCGAGCGCCAGGAGCCATCTAGGAGCCGCCAGATTTGGGACGCCAGCGAATTTCCTCTCGCGCGAAGGTGTACGCTGTGGCACGAGGTCAGAGTGGCCAACGCGGACGTGGCGAAAGGGTAGACGCAGCAGACTTCATTGGAGTGCCCACGGGGAAACCCGCGGAGTAGAACCGCTCAAACTCGGGGAAAGCTAAGGGCCCACCTAAGCCAATCCCGAGCCAAGCCCCGCTGGGGAAGGTGTAGAGACTAGACGGGCGGCGCCTACGGCCCGACGGCTATGGCGAAGGGATAGTCCAGACCACGAACGCCATAAAATGGCGGCGGCGAAAGTCGAGGTGGTAAGAAAATCTGCTCCCCGTATGGGGGTGGGGGTTCGAGTCCCCCCGTCCGCACCACCATCCTCAACTCAGCCGCAATCGTGCTTGTGGGTCTGCACTGGTTGCGCAATGCCGCGCGCGCGATCTTTCTCCGCCCTGCAGAGATCGTACAGTCTCGCCCACTCTGTCCCCGAACGGGGATCGATGTGCTCTTTCCCCCTCGCGACACGAACAGGATCAGTGGATAACCGGATGCCGACCCTGATTGGATCACGGTCTTCGATTAAGGCCCGCATCGACCGCGATGCGGACCTTACTCACGATCCCTGGGCTTGAGTCGTTGCTTTCCTCCCCCCTGGCGCAAGAACAGATAAACTAAAGTATAGGGACTCGTGACTTGGCGCCTATGCTGTAACTTGCGGAACTCGCATCATTGGCTGCTCTTGCCAGTATCGCAGCTCGCCAGGAGCGCGACCGCTTATCGGAACGCCATCGTCGCCGCTGGGCAATGTCAACTGAAATGCAGCACCGCGAGGTTCATTCGCAACGGCGCGACGTGGGCCGCTCCAAATCGGATTGCGAGGCCAGCAATAGTCGATCGTAGATGTCGATCCGATTTGACCTGATTTACGCCGCGCCTGTCTTCCGACTTTTTCAACAGTATCCCACGAAAGCGGACAAACCGGAACCGACGTGAATGACCCCAAGCCGACGTTCCGAGCCGTCACGGCAGGGACATCCCCCGTTGCCGAAGCGGGTTCGTTTTCGCGCTGGATCCTACAACCTCACACGACCACCATTTAGCCGGCACGCTTGGGGGCGGTTTCGTCCCGTTCTGGAGGCAGGCTGAACTGGAACACGGCCCCCCGCGGTTCATTCGCGGTGGCCCACAGCCGTCCTCCGTGCGCCTCGATGATTGAACGGCAGATAACCAGGCCCATGCCCATGCCCGTAGGCTTGGTGGTGTAGAAGGCCTCGAACAGGCGGTGCACACTCTCCGGGATCAATCCCGGACCAGAATCCTGCACCGCGACGCGCACGCCGTCCGCTCCGCCGTCCTCGCTGCTGATCAGCAGGTCTCGTGACCCTTCGCTGGCTCCGCTCAGCGCCTCGACGGCGTTGAGGATTAGATTGAGCATCACTTGTTGCAGCTGGACTCGATCTCCTTCAACGAGCGGCAAGTCCGGTGCGAGTCGGGTCTGCAGCGAGACGCCACTCCTCTGCACCTCGCTGCGTGCCAGGGCGATGACTTCGAGAATCAGTTCATTGATGTCCAACTGATCATTCCGCGAAGGCGCCCTTTTGACGAGGTTGCGAATGCGTTGGATGATTTCGGCGGCTCGATTGCCGTCCGTGACGATAGCGGCAAGCGACTGCCGGGTCTCCTCCAGATTGGGTGGTTGGGCCTCAAGCCAGTGCAAGGCGGCGTGGGCACTGCTGACTGCCCCCGCGAGGGGCTGGTTGACCTCATGGGCGATCGAGGCCGTCAGCTGCCCCATGGTCGTGATGCGATTGACATGCGCGATCGCCTGCCGTTCTTGATCTGCCCGACAGCGTTCGGTCACATCCATCACGGACCCCACGAATTCGACGAGGTTACCGGCTTCGTCGAAAGCAGGATGACCTACGATATGGACGTGCTTGACTTGTCCATCGGTCGTCAGCAATCGATGTTCAAAATCGAGAGCCCTCCTGTACTGCCTTGCGCGATCGATTGTTTGCTGGACAACGGCTCTATCCTGCGGATGGGTTCGTTGAAGCACGAAGTCCACTGTCGGTTGATGAGCGGGGTCGCGTTCGAAAATGCGAAACGTTTCCTCCGACCAGTAGAGCTTCCCGCTAAACACTTCCCAGCCGAAACTGCCCGTGTGGCTCAGCCTCTGCGCTTCGGCCAAATAGGCTTCGCTGCGTTGCAATTCGGCGGTCCGTTCCGCCACCTTCGTTTCAAGTTCGTCGCGGGCTTTGCGAAGCTGTCGCTCGCTCTCGCGTAGCGCTGCCTCGGCGTGGCGGTGATCGTCGACGAGGCGTGCCATCCGAAATGCTGTTGCGGCGTGATTAGCCGCCACCGAGAGCAGCAGCTGGTCGATTTCGCTAGGAAAGTCCGCGCTATCACACGCAGCTGCAACCAAGCCTCCTTCGGCGTCGACGCCAACCGGGATGACGATGCCGCAACCTCCTTGCGTGTCACAACCGAGGTCGCGAACGGCTTCCCTGCGCGACAGGCGACCGTTGTTGGCAAGATATTGCTGCAGCCATTCCGGAAATGCCGGCCATGCGCTTCCTCGTGCGACTTCAACTGCGGCGCCCCCGTTGGGATCGCACAACCGCACAAATGCGAAATTGAGACGCAATGTATTGACCAGCACGTCGGCAAGCCCGCCGGCGATGGAGCTCGGCCCTCTGCCGACCCAGGCCGCCGGGACGGTAGACAATGCTACGAGATCCCTGACCGCCGTCCGCAGCCGCAGAGCATCAGCCTCGAAACTGATCGGCATCGTCCGTGATCATTGGGCTCGTGCGGACCGGGGTCTCTCCCGGAGTTCAAGCAGGAACTGCTCAGGTGGAACGAAGAACGGATTCTCTTGCAGTACCCCTCCGATGATTGCGACTGGGTGAGTCCGCAGGATGTCCATCACCACGCTGGCGCCGAACTTCGACAGGTCGTAGGTGCAGATCACCGGATCATCGTATTTGGGAAGCACGTAATTGAGGCGCGTCTCATATTCCAACAGATCGCCGACGCAAGGGTTGTCCAGCAGCGCCCATTCCATATTGGCCACGAACCGGGTGAGTGGGTATCCGGAAGCCGCCCCCGATTGGAGCACCTCTTCGATCAAAGCCAGCATCGAATCCTGATCAAAGCGGTCGTTACGCAGGTAAGCGTCCTGCCAGTGCCGCAGCTCGAGTTGGCCGGTATTCATCGCCTGCGCCACGTCAATGCCGGTTTCGGCAAGCCGCCTGAGATGGATTTCCCGCAGCGCGGGGTCCACCAGGTGGAACATCTTTTCCCCGTGCTCGAAGCCCTCTTTGATGAAGGAGCGGAGTACCCTGTGCTGCTCGTCGATGTTGTTGAAGAACGCGCAAATGTGCCGGTGCTGGCCGAGACTGCTCCCGCCACACCGCACGGAACGGCCACTCGTTGCCATGTTTCACCTCTTGTTTCACCTCTTGCCGCTACGGGCGCGTGTCGGAGCCGAACGA